>Ga0207867_1000116_pt1 | contig 95011 bp, 82 predicted proteins | sample HigsolmetaAR206D_FD_184838 | JGI IMG/M metagenome (GOLD analysis project Ga0207867, IMG submission 184838) | Ionic liquid and high solid enriched microbial communities from the Joint BioEnergy Institute, USA - AR20-6-D (SPAdes) (version 2) ...
GCCCTCGCCAGCGCCCGACACGGCGACGCGCGGACGGACCGCTTCCTCGCCGCCCTGGCGCCGCACGAACGGCGCAACGCCTCCTCGGCCATCAAGTTCTGTCTCGTCGCCTCGGGCGAGGCGGACGTCTATCCGCGCTTCGGCCGGACCATGCAATGGGACGTCGCGGCAGGCGATGCGCTGGTCAGTGCGGCCGGCGGCCTCGTGACAGCGCCGGATGGCACCCGCCTCACCTACGGCGACGCGACGGACGGCTTCGCCAACGGCCCCTTCATCGCCTGGGGCGATCCGCGCCTTGCGCGGGACAGGGAGCTGCTGGCCGCCGCGACGGCGCAGGCCTGACCTGCATTCCTGCCACCGCCCTCCGACAGCGTGCCGCCCCGGCCAGCCGGCGCGCGCCAACAGCAACGAGCGACATTTCGCATTCGTTTAGCAATCTCGTTAACGATTTTTGCCCCATGATGGGGATGGGCGGGCTTAGTGAATGGAGTATTGCTGATGCGAGCCAGCTGGAACGTGGCTTGGCGTGCCGCCATGATGATCATCGCGGCGCTCCTCCTCGTGGCGCCCGGCGTCGCCCTTGCCCAGGGCACACCGGCACGGCAGGACACCTTCTCGCCCGAGGAGCTCATCCAATCCGGGCACAAGGCCTTCGGCAACGTCTCACGCGGCCTTGCCCTCACCATCGAGGAAGCGGTGCGCCGGTGGGGTGAGCCGAACGGCTACATCGTCGGCCAGGAGGCGTCGGGCGCCTTCATTGGCGGCCTGCGCTACGGTGAGGGCGTTCTCTACACGCGCAACGCCGGCGACCAGCGCGTCTTCTGGCAGGGGCCCTCGGTGGGCCTCGACTTCGGCGGAGACGGCGCGCGCACCATGATGCTCGTCTACAATCTGCCGACGGTGAACGCGCTGTTCCAGCGTTTCGCCGGCATCAACGGCTCTGCCTATCTGGTGGCCGGCTTCGGCATGACGGCACTCACCGCCAACGGCATCATCATCGTACCCATCCGTACGGGGGTCGGCGCCCGCCTCGGCCTGAACCTCGGGTATCTCAAGTTCACGCCCGAGGCGACGTGGAATCCCTTCTGAGCGTTCGGCCGGAGCGATCGAATGACGGGCGCCTGACTGGAAAGACCAGCCGAGGCGTGCCATTTTCATAAAAGGAAGCCGGCGGTGGGGCGGCCGGCCGTACAACGGGCGTGAAGGGGAAGCGGGGCCGTGATCGAAGCGCTGATGATCTTCGCGCTCGGGTTCCTCACGGCCACGCTCCTGGCAATCGTGGTGCTGCCCGCGGTCAACCGCCGGGCCGAGCGCCTGATCCGCCGCCGGCTCGAGGCGCAGTTCCCCATGTCGATCGCGGAGCTGACGGCCGAGAAGGACCACCTGAGGGCTGAGTTCGCCGTGGCCCTGCGCCGCCTCGAGCAGCAGCTCGAGAAGGCGCGGGAGCAGCACGCCGCGGCCCTGGCCGACATCGGCCGGCGCACCACGGAACTGACACGGCTCGAGGAGGAACGCGCAGCCCTGCGCGCGACGATTGCCGATCTCGAAAGCCGCCTCGCCGAAACGGCCGCCACACTCGAGACGACACGGGCGGAAGCTGCGCGGCTCGACGCGGAGCTGAAGGAAACGACGGGCCGCCTCGACGCCCGCGAGGAAGCCTACCGCGCGCTGGACGCTGCCCACCGGGATGCACTGACCGAGATCGACACGAAGCGCATCGCCGTGGCCGGGCTTGAGACGCAGCTCGCCAACCATACCGACCGCCTGGCGAACCTCGAACAGGCGCTCGCCGCCACGCAGGCGGACCTGACGGCGGCGCAGGCGGGCATCGCCGAACGTGACAAGCTGCTCGAAAGCGCGCGGACCCACGAGGAGGTGCTCTCAGCCCGCATCCGCTCGCTGGAGGACATGCGCCGTGAACAGGCGACACGCATCGAGGTGCTGGAGGCGAGCGAGGTCGATTATGCCGCGCGTCTCACCGAGGCCTCGGTGGCCGCGTCGCGGCGCGAGACCATCGTCGCCGAGCGTGATGCTGAGCTGGCCCGCGCACGCGAGCTGATCGCGAAGCTCCAGGCCGAGTTGGCCGCAACCGGAGAACGGGAGCGGACGGCCCTCCGTGCCCTGGAAGAGGAGGTCGAAACGATGCGTGCCGAAAAACTGTCGCTCGAGGGGGCGTTGCAGCAGGCCCGCGCCGACCGCGCCCGGCTACAGCGGGAGCTCAACCGCCTGCAGCGCGACCTGCGCAAGCTGCCCAGCGAGGCCGGCGACGACGCCACGCTGCTGGAGCGCATCGACCGACTGGCCGACGCCATCATGGCGGTCCCCCAGCACGAGCCCGACCACCCCGGCGAAGAGACGAAGCAGGTCGCGCGCCAGACGGCCTGATGCCGCCACGGCCGGCGGCACTCACAGCGCCGCCGAATCCTCCGCCGTCAGGCTCGCGCCAGAGATGCGCGGCTCAATGAAGGCGAGAACCCGCTCGGCGAGCGCCTCTGCATCCGCCTCGGCGCCGTCGAGCACGAGATCGGGCGACAATGGCGGCTCGTAGCCCTGGCCGACGCCGGTGAAAGTCGCGATCTTGCCGTCCTGCGCCTTCCGGTAGAGCCCCTTGGGATCGCGTGCGGCGCACACCTCGGGAGGCGTGTCAACGAAGACCTCGACGAACTCGCCCGGCGCGAAGCGCTCGCGCAACCGGTCCCGGTCAGCCCGCACGGGTGAGACGAAGGCGCAGAGCACGACGAGGCCGGCATCGAGCATGAGCCGTGCCACCTCGCCGGCGCGGCGCACGTTCTCGGCGCGGCTGGCGAGATCAAACCCAAGATCGGCGTTGAGCCCCTGGCGCAGGTCGTCGCCGTCGAGCACCATCGTGTGGCGGCCGAGGGCGTGCAGCTTGCGCTCCACCATATTGGCAATGGTCGACTTGCCCGAGCCCGGCAGGCCAGTGAACCAGACGGCGAGCGGGCGCTGGTGCTTCAGCCCGGCGCGCCCCGTGCGGTCGACATCGAAGCCGTGGCGGTGGACATTCGTCGCCCCCACGGCCGCGACGGCCATGCCGGCCGCAACGGTGGCATTGGTGAAACGGTCGATGAGGATGAAGGCGCCCGTGGCGCGGTTCTCGTCGTAGGGATCGAAGATCACCGGTGTCACCGTGTTGATCTCGACCATGCCGATGCCGTTGAGCGGCAAGCTGTCCGTCGCCCGTTCCTCGAAGCTCTCCACATCGATGACGCTGCGGATGGCGCGGACCGTGGCGGGCACGGTGCGCGTGCCGAGCTTCATGAGATAGGAGCGGCCCTGCGTCAGCCTGTCCTCGCTCATCCATACGAGCCGCGCGGAGAGACGGGAGGCCGTCGTCGGCCGCGCCTTCGGGTCGGCCAGCACCTCACCGCGCGGGGCGTCAATCTCGTCGGCGAGCACCAGCGTCACGGCATCCCCGGCCCGGGCCGACTCCCGGTCACCGTCGAAGGTGACGATGCGTTTCACCCGGCTCTTCTTGCCCGACGAGGCGGCCACCACTTCGTCACCGACGCGCACGACACCGCCGGCGAGTGTGCCCGAGAAGCCGCGGAAGTCGAGATCCGGCCGGTTGACCCACTGCACAGGAAAGCGCAGCGGCCCATCCGTCTGCGCCGCCTCGACCTCCACCTCCTCGAGATGGCCGACGAGCGTCGGCCCCTCGTACCAGGGCGTGCTGGCGCTGCGCACCGCGATGTTGTCGCCGAAACGGGCCGAGAGCGGGATGGCCACGACCGAGGCGAAGCCGAGCCTGCCGGCGAAGGCCATGTAATCGGTCACGATGGCGTTGAATCGCTCCTCATCGAAGCCGACGAGGTCGATCTTGTTGACGGCAAGGACAACGTGCCGGATGCCGGTGAGCGCCGCGATGACGCTGTGGCGCTTCGTCTGCGTGAGGACGCCCTTGCGCGCGTCGACGAGGATGATGGCGAGCTCCGCGTTGGAGGCGCCCGTCGCCATGTTGCGCGTGTACTGCTCGTGACCGGGCGTGTCAGCGACGATGAAGGAGCGGCGCGCCGTCGAGAAATAGCGGTAGGCAACGTCAATCGTGATGCCCTGTTCGCGCTCGGCCTCGAGCCCGTCGACGAGCAGGGCGAAGTCGATGTCCCCGCCCGTCGTGCCGTGGCGGCGCGAATCCCGCTCCAGCGCCTCGAGCTGATCCTCGAAAATGGCACCCGTCTCGTAGAGCAGCCGCCCGATCAGCGTCGACTTGCCGTCGTCGACCGAGCCGCATGTGAGGAAGCGCAGAAGGCTGCGCTGCGGAGCGGCCGGGGCCGGCGCGGGACCGGCGAGCGTGGCGATGGCGTTCATCAGAAGTATCCTTCGCGCTTCTTGCGCTCCATGGAAGCCTGGTCGTCCCGGTCGATGACCCGACCCTGCCGCTCGGAGGCGCGGGAGGCCATCAGCTCCTCCACGATCGCCTCCAGCGTGTCGGCGTCCGACTCGACGGCGCCGGTAAGCGGATAGCAGCCAAGGGTGCGGAAACGGACCTTGCGCAGCTGCGGCCGCTCGCCGGGACGGAGCGGCATGCGCTCGTCGTCGACCATGATGAGCGCGCCGTCGCGCTCCACCACCGGGCGCTCCTTGGCGAAATAGAGCGGCACCACGGGGATGTTTTCGGCGAGGATGTAGTGCCACACGTCCCGCTCGGTCCAGTTGGACAGGGGGAAGACGCGCATCGACTCGCCGGGATTGATGCGGGTGTTGAAGAGGTTCCACAGCTCCGGTCGCTGGCTGCGCGGCTCCCAGCCGTGCTGGGCGTTGCGATGGGAGAAGATGCGCTCCTTGGCGCGGCTCTTCTCCTCGTCGCGCCGGGCTCCGCCGAAGGCAGCGTCGAAGCCGTACTTCTCGAGCGCCTGCTTCAGGGCCTCGGTCTTCATCACCTGGGTATGCAGGGCCGAGCCGGAGCGGAAGGGGTCGATGCCGCGCTCCCGGCCTTCCGGATTCACGTGGACGATAAGCTCCCAGCCGAGCTCGCGCGCCGTGCGGTCACGGAAGGCAATCATCTCGCGGAACTTCCACGTCGTGTCGACGTGCAGGAGCGGGAACGGCGGCTTGCCCGGGAAGAAGGCCTTGCGGGCGATGTGCAGCATCACCGACGAGTCCTTGCCGATGGAATAGAGCATCACCGGGTTGCGGAACTCCGCGGCCACCTCCCGCATGATGTGGATGGCCTCAGCCTCAAGGCGGGCAAGGTGCGGCGTGAGGCCGGGGCGGGGCATCGCGCCTATGGCCGGTGCGAGGGCCGTGGCGGCGGCAGCTTCGGAACTGAACATGGTCGGGAACGTCTTTCGCGGGATCAGAGCAGGCCGGCGGAACTGCGCCGCCAGGGGCGCCCGCCGGCAATGGGCGGGATGTCCTCGTCGCGGCTCGCGGGCTGGTAGTGCAGGGAGACGAGCTTGATACGGCCCTCCCTCAGCGCCGCGATCGTGCCCTCGTGCACGATCTCCAGCGCGTCGAAGCCGCAGCGCACCATGAAGCGGAGCTGGTCGCGCAGCACGTTGCCCGTCGCGCGCAGCTCACCGCGATAGCTGAAGCGCTCACGCAGGATGCGCGCCGTCGAGTAGCTGCGCCCGTCCGTGTATTTGGGGAAGGTCAGAACGATGAGCGACAGGCGGTGGATGTCGTCCTCCAGCCCGTCGAGCCCCTCCCCTGCCTCGATGACGACGCCGAGCGGCGCATTGCGCCCGACGAGAGCTTCACGCTCGGCGAGAAAGCGCGCCTTGGGCAGCGCCACGGGGCCCGCGGGCGGCACGGGCTCGTCGGCGCCAAGGATGCGCCAGGGGTCGTCCGTAACGAAGGATCCGTTCCTGTAGAGGGCCATCAGGCGCTCCTCCTCTCCACACCGGCGCTGGTGACGTGGATGCCGCATTCGATCTTGGCCGAGCCGCGCCAGCGGCCGGCACGCGGGTCCTCCCCCTCTGCCACGGGCGTGGTGCAGGGGGCGCAGCCGATCGAGGGATAGCCGCGGCCGACAAGCGGATGGAGTGGCAGGTCGTGCGCCTTGAGATAGGCGCGCACCTGGTCCAAGCCCCATGGCGCCAGCGGCGTGACCTTGATGTGCGTCGCATCGGCCTCGAACACCGGCAGCGCCGCGCGCGTCGCCGCCTGGTAGCGCTTGCGGCCCGTGATCCAGGCATTGAACGGCTCAAGCGCGCGCGCCAGGGGCTCGACCTTGCGCAGCCGGCAGCACGCATCCGCATCAATGGCGAACATGGCACCGTAGGGATCGAGCTTCTCCATCGCTGCCGCGTCGGGCCCGACGGTGCGCACGTCGGTGAGGCCGAGGAGCGCGACGATCCGATCGCGATAGGCGAGCGTCTCGGGAAACAGCCGGCCGGTGTCGACGAATGTCACCGGCAGGTCGCGGTCGATGGTAGCCGCCATGTGCAGCAGCACGGCCGACTCGGCCCCGAAGCTCGACACGAGCGTGATGCGTCCGGGAAAGAGCTCGCGGATGGCGAGGCGCATAACGGCAAGCGCGTCGAGGTCGCCATAGGCAGCCTCGAGCTCGCGCGCCTGGGCGGCGAGTCCGGGCGGCGCGCTTGCGGCCGCCAGTTCCTCAAGCGTCGGCATAGAGAGCCTCCCGGAAGGGCGCTTCGCCGACGCGGCGGAAGACGGCGAGGAAGGTCTCCTCGGGCCCCTGGCGCAGGCCAAGGTAGGTCTCGATGATGGTCTCCACCGCATCGACGACCTCTTCCGAGGAGAAGCCCTTGCCCACGATCTCGCCGATGGAGCAGGTCTCGTCGCCGGAGCCGCCGAGGGTAATCTGGTAGAACTCCTCGCCCTTGCGGTCGACGCCGAGGATGCCGATGTGGCCGACGTGATGGTGGCCGCAGGCGTTGATGCAACCGGAGATCTTGATCTTGAGGTCGCCGATCTGCTTCTGCCGCTCGATATCCGCGAAACGCCGGGCGATGCGTTGTGCCACGGGAATGGAGCGGGCATTCGCCAGGGCGCAGTAGTCGAGCCCCGGGCAGGCGATGATGTCGGTAACGAGGCCGGCGTTCGGCGTCGCGAGGTTGGCCTCGGCGAGCGCCGCGTGGACGGCCGGGATGTCGTCGAGCCTGACGTGCGGCAGCACCAGGTTCTGCTCGTGACTGACGCGCACCTCGTCGAAGCTGTAGCGCTCGGCGAGATCGGCAACCAGCTCCATCTGCTCCGCCGTCGCATCGCCGGGCGGCGCGCCGATGGCCTTGAGCGAGATGGTGACGATGCCGTAGCCCGGCACCTTGTGGGGAGCGACGTTGCGCTCGGCGAAGAGGGCAAAGCTGCGGCTGTCGGCCTTCGCCGCCTCGAAGACGGAGGAGCGGGCGGGCAGCTGCGCAAAGGCCGGCGGAGCGAAGTAGGCGCGGATGCGCGCGATCTCCTCCTGCGGCATCGCCAGCGCGCCGCGGGCGCGGATGGCTTCGTACTCGGCCTCGATGTCGCGCGCGATCTCGTCCACGCCGGCCTCGTGCACGAGGATCTTGAGGCGCGCCTTGTACTTGTTGTCGCGCCGGCCGTGCAGATTGTAGACGCGCAGGATCGCCTCGCAGTAGCTGAGCAGCTCCGCCTCCGGCAGGAAATCGCGCACCTTGCGGCCGATCATCGGCGTGCGGCCGAGGCCACCGCCGACCCATACGGCAAAGCCAAGTTCGCCGGCCTCGTTGCGCTTTACCTGCAGGCCGATGTCGTGCACCTGGATGGCCGCACGATCAGCCGGCGACGCCACGACCGCGATCTTGAACTTGCGCGGCAGGAAGGTGAATTCCGGGTGCAGCGACGACCACTGCCGCAGGATCTCGGCATAGACGCGCGGATCGGCGACCTCGTCCGCCGCCGCGCCGGCGAAATGGTCTGCCGAGACGTTGCGGATGCAGTTGCCCGAGGTCTGGATGGCATGCATCTCCACCTCCGCCAGCTCGGCAAGGATGTCGGGCACGTCTTCCAGCCTGATCCAGTTGAACTGCAGGTTCTGCCGCGTCGTGAAATGGCCGAAGCCGCGATCGTAGCGCCGCGCAATGTGGGCGAGGCGCCGCAGCTTGCGGCCGTTGAGCGTGCCGTAGGGGATGGCAATACGCAGCATATAGGCGTGCAGCTGCAGGTAGACGCCGTTCATCAGCCTGAGCGGCCTGAACTCATCCTCCGTCAGCTCGCCTGACAGGCGGCGCGCCACCTGGTCGCGGAACTCTTCCACGCGCTCGGCCACGAACTGCCGGTCGAATTCGTCGTAGCGATACATGAGGCTGCGGTCTCCGGAAGCGGGGCTCAGGCGGCGATGACGGACGGGTCTTCGCCCGGCATGACGATGGTGGGGCGGCGCGCGGCGCGGATGGCCTCGCGCAGGAGAACCGGCACGAGCCGCCCGTTCTCCCCCTCGGTCATGGCGACGAGGTAGACGTCGACGACGAGGTTGCGGGCGGCATCCGCCTCTCCCAGCGCGAGCAGGGCATCCGCCTCCCCCTTGGTCCAGGCCACAGCGGCCTCGGCGATATCGGTCGACCAGCGCCCGTCGGCGGTGCGGAAAACGACGAGGCCGCTGTCGAGGGCATTGGCGGTCAGGACCTTGGGTCCGGCACCCTTGGCTTCCTTCTTCATCGGTCTCTCCTTCAGGCGGCGCCGGCGAGGGCCGGCTGCCTGCGGGACATGGGTTCGGCGAGGGGTTCGGCCGCGGCCAGATCGCCGTGGGCAAGCGCGGGGCCGACGAGAATGAGAACGGGGCCGTCGACATCGGTCCGGGCCGACAGGGCCGGCAGGTCGGCGAGTGTGCCGGCAAGGAGACGGCGCGACACGCGGCCGGCATTCTCGACGGCGACGACTGGCGTGTCCGGCGGAACGCCCGCGGCAAGGAAGCGCGCCTGCGTCTCCTGCGCCACCGTGCGGCCCATGTAGACGGCGACGGTGCCACCGGCCGCGGCAATGGCGGGCCAGCCGGCAGGCTCGCCGCCGCCGGCACCATGGCCGGTGGCGAAGGTGAGCGAGGAGGCGACGCCGCGCAGCGTCAGGGAGGCCTGCACGTCGGCGGCGGCGGCGAGCGCGGCCGTGATGCCGGGCACCACCTCGACGCGGATGCCGGCCGCCTTCAGGGCGGCGAGCTCCTCGCCGGCGCGGCCGAAGACCAGCGGATCGCCCGCCTTGAGACGCGCGACGCGCTTGCCCTCGCGGGCGAGGCGCACGAGCAGGGCATCGATCTGCGACTGCGCGACAGAATGGCGGCCCTTGGCCTTGCCCACGGCGATGCGCTCCGCGTCGCGGCGGCCCATGTCGACCACCTCCTGTGGCACCAGCCCGTCATGAACGATGACATCGGCCTCGAGCAGCAGGCGCTGCGCCCGCAGGGTCAGAAGGTCGGCGGCGCCGGGACCGGCGCCGATGAGCCACACGACGCCCTCTTCCTCGGCCCCGGCGGACAGCGCCGACAGGGCCGCCCGGCGCGCGCCGCCGAGGTCGCCGGCGAGGGCGAGCCGCCCCGCCGGACCGTCGATCAGACGGTTCCAGAACCTCAGCCGCGCGCTGTTGGTGGGGATCGCAGCCGTCACGGCCGCGCGCAGGGAGCGGGCGAGCTCGCCGAGCCGGCCGAACTCCGGCGCCAGCATCGCCTCGACAGCGGCGCGGATGCGCTGGGCAAGAACGGGCGCAAGCCCGTCCGTCGAGATGGCAACGGCGACGGGGGCGCGATCGACGATGGCCGGAACGGCGAAATCCGACAGGTGCGGCCGGTCAACCACATTCACCGGCACACCCGCAGCGCGGGCACGGGCCGCAAGGCGCCCATCCTCCCCCGCATCGCCCGTGCCGATGAAGACCAGAGCGGCCTCGACCAGGTCCTCGTCAGAAAGGTCACGGGCGTGATGGTCGATTCCGTTCGTTTCAACGAACGCCGCCAGCGCCGGCTCCAGCACGGGTGCGACGAGGCGCAGCCGCGCCTCGGACCGCCGCAGCAGGCGCAGCTTGGCAAAGGCTTCGTCTCCTCCCCCGATGACCACGACCAGCCGGCCGTCAACATCGTAGGAGATCGGGAAGTAACGCAGGCCACTCACGATTTTACCGCCCAAAAGCGTGTTTTGAATTCATAAACACCGTAGCACGTGATAATTGGATTAAAAATACAAATATGATTCGTATTAATGCATCAAGGCGCAGCCACCGTTTCGCTTCCTGCATCGGATTGAGCCGCGACGCGCCCCTCGCCGGGCTGCGGAGCCCATTGCGCCAGCAACAGAAAGCCCAGCCAGGCGGCGATGATGATGGCCGCATGGCGCAGCAGGGTGACCTGTTCGCGAGTGAGCACCTTAATTCACAGTCCAAAACGTTGTTTTTTGCATCCTACAATTCTTTATTTTGAATGTGAATATGGATATTTCACGCCCGCCGTCGCGCCGTGTTCCGCAAAAAGGCACACGTCGTCCGGTATAACGAATTTTTTCGGTTGACAGTCCGGCTAGCCGGAACGATATTGCGTCCCGTGTCGGCCGCCCTGCGGTCGCGCCGCGGTGATTTGACCCCACGCAGCTTGCGCCGCGTCACCAAACGCTAAAGCGCCACGAACGATCTTCGTGGCTCGAGGATCGGAGAGAACCATGACGCCGCTGGCGACGTTCCATGACGAAGCGATGCACCGGAGCCGCCGGCGAATGTGTTGTCGCTGCATGATGGGCTGACGGACGCTTCCGCAGCCGGCCCAGTGCGGCCGTTTTCCGAGACTACCCTGCTTCCATCCGCCGGCATCGCGCTGTTCGCGCCGATCCGTTCATCCGTGCCCATCCGGCCCGCCCGACGGGTCCGGCACGGACAACCCACGAGGATATCATGATCCGTTTCACGCTTGACCGCCGCGCCTTCGGAGCGCTCGTCGCAACCGGCCTGCTGCTCGGCTCCACGGCGCTCGCCGCCGCCGAGACCATCAAGCTCGGCGTCATCGGTGGCGACGAGGAGGAGATCGCCGAAGTCGCCAAGAAGGTCGCCGAGAAGAACGGCCTGACCATCGAGATTGTCGCCTTCTCCGACTACACGCTGCCGAACGAGGCGCTGGACCGTGGCGACATCGACGCCAACGCCTTCCAGCACAAGCCCTACCTCGACGCGCAGATCGCCGCCCGCGGCTACAGGATCGTGCCGGTCGGCTACACCATCGTCGAGCCCATCGGCTTCTACTCGACGAGGCACAAGGACTTCGCCGCCCTGCCCGAGGGCGCGAAGATCGGCATACCCAACGACCCGAGCAACGGCGGACGGGCGCTGCACCTGCTCGCCGCCAACGGCCTCATCAAGCTCAAGGACGGCACGGGCCTGACGGCGACGCCGCTCGATATCGTCGAGAACCCGAAAAAGGTCACCTTCGTCGAGACCGACGCGGCGCTGCTGCCCAAGCAGCTGCCGGACCTCGACGGCGCGGTCATCAATACCAACTACGCACTCGGCGCAGGCCTCAACCCCACCAAGGACGCGCTGGTGCAGGAAAGCCGCACCAACAACCCCTACGGCAACTTCGTCGCTGTGCGCGAGGCCGACAAGGACAAGCCCTTTGTCGCCAAGCTGGTCGCGGCCTACCAGTCCAAGGAGGTCGCCGACTTCCTCGCCGAGCGCTTCAAGGGCGCGGTGCTGCCGGCCTGGTAAGCGGTCCCGCCCATCCCAGAGGGCAGGCCGTGATCCCTCCCCCGCCGGCGCGCGGGGGAGCTGGCCGGCCACCCATGCACCACGCCCGGGAGAATGTCATGTTCCACGCCTACATCATCGAGGTGGGCGGCGAGCCGGCCGGCGTCCTGGCGCGCGAGGGCGAGGGAAAGCTGTTCCGCTTCCACGCCACGGCGCGCGCCTATGAAACGCTCGAGGGCAGGATCTTTGCCGACCCGTGGGCGGCCCAGCGGGCCGCACGCCTCGCACGCAAGGACGACCAACGGGGGCCTCGCGCCCGCGGGCGAAGCACGGCATAAGGCCACACGCCCATCGCATGGCCCCGGAAAGAGAATGACCGTGAACGCCCATTCCCCCATCACCGCCGACGCGGCGATCCCCGCTAGCGCCGAGGAGGATGGCATCATCCGCTTCGAGGGTGTCGCCAAGTCCTTCCCGGCCCGCAAGAATTCGGCCGCCGTGCATGCGCTCGCCGGCATCGACCTTGCCGTGCCGCGCAGCTCGATCGTCGGCGTCATCGGGCGCTCCGGCGCCGGCAAGTCGACGCTGATCCGCCTCGTCAACGGGCTCGAGAAGCCCACTGCCGGGCGCGTCATCGTCGACGGCACGGACGTCACGCGGCTCGACGAGCGGGCGCTGCGCTCCGTGCGCCGCTCCATCGGCATGGTCTTTCAGCACTTCAACCTGCTGTCCTCGCGGACCGTCTTCGACAACGTGGCGCTGCCGCTCGAGATCGCCGGCACTGACAGGAGAACCATCGAGCAGCGGGTGAACCCGCTGCTTGAGCTGGTCGGCCTCGCCGACAAGCGGGGACGCTATCCGGCCGAGCTCTCCGGCGGGCAGAAGCAGCGCGTCGGCATCGCCCGGGCACTCGCCACCCAGCCCAAGGTGCTGCTGTCGGACGAGGCCACTTCGGCGCTCGACCCGGAGACGACGCGCTCGATCCTCGACCTGCTCGCCACCATCAACCGCGAGCTCGGCCTCACCATCCTGCTCATCACCCACGAGATGGCCGTGATCCGGGCCATCGCACAGCGCGTGGCTGTGCTCGATGCCGGCCGCATCGTCGAGCAGGGCGACGTCTTCGACCTGTTCACGCGGCCGCAGCACGAGACGACGCGCAGCTTCCTCGCTGCCGAGTCGGGCCGCGAGCTGCCGGCCTTCGTGGCCAGCCAGATCCGGCCCGAGCCGGTCCCCGGCGGCCAGGTGGTGGTGCGCATCGTCTTCCGCGGCCCCTTCGCCACGCATCCGGTGCTGTCCCAGCTGGCACGCGAGCTCGGCATCGACGTCAACATCCTGGGCGGCGCTGTCGACTCCATCGCCGGCCGCCCGTTCGGCACCCTCATCGTCGGGCTGCCCAACAACGGCTCGTCGCTCGACAAGGCACTTGCCTTCCTCAAGGCACGCGATCTCGATACGGAGGTGCTCGGCCATGTCGCCTGAAATCGCCCGCCTCATCCTGCAGGCGACCGTCGATACGCTCTACATGGTGCTGGTGGCGACGGCGCTCGGCACGCTCCTCGGCCTGCCGCTCGGCGTCTTCCTCGCCACAAGCCGGCGCGGCGAGCTGTTCTCGGCGCCGTGGCTCAACGCGGTGCTCGGCTTCATCGTCAACGCCACGCGCTCGACGCCCTTCATCATCCTCGTCGTCGCCATCATTCCCTTCACCCGCCTCGTCGCGGGCACGTCGATCGGCACCACGGCGGCCATTGTGCCGCTGACAGTGGCGGCAACGCCCTTCATCGCCCGCCTCATCGAGGCGGCCGTGCGCGAGGTCGACCAGGGCCTCATCGAGGCCGCCCGCGCCATGGGCGCCTCACCGCTGCAGATCGTCGCAAAGGTGCTCGTGCCCGAGGCGTTGCCGGGAATCGTGCTGGGGCTCACGCTCGCCGTCGTCAGCCTCATCGGCTACTCGGCCATCGTCGGCGTCGTCGGTGGCGGCGGTCTCGGCGACCTCGGCATCCGCTACGGCTACCAGCGCTTCATGCCTGAGGTGATGGGTGCCGTCGTCGTTGTCCTCATCGTTCTCGTGCAGGGCGTGCAGAGCCTGGGCGACCGCCTTGCGCTCAGGCTCAACAAGCGCCTGCGCCACGCCTGACGCCTCTTCCACAGTTCAAGTCCACTGGGGGTTATCTGATGTCCATTCGTATCCTCGCCGCCGCCCTTGCCACCGCCATCGGCCTCGGGGCCGCCGCCGCCCAGGCGGAGACGATCAAGGTGGGCGTGACGCCCGGCCCGCACGCCCAGATCCTCGAGGCTGTGAAGCCCATCGCCGCCAAGAAGGGGCTCGACATCGAGATCATCGAGTTCTCGGACTATGTGGTGCCCAATGCGGCGCTCGACGCCGGCGAGCTGCACGCCAACTCGTTCCAGAACCAGCCCTATCTCGACAACCAGGTGGCCGACCGCGGCTTCAAGATCGAGAGCGTCGGTCTCACCGTGAACTTCCCGCTCGGCATCTACTCGAAGAAGTACAAGTCCTGGAGCGAGGTGCCGGACGGCGCCACCATCGCCATCCAGAACGACCCGACGAACGGTGGTCGCTCGCTGCTGCTCCTCCAGGACAAGGGCGTCATCAAGCTCAAGGAGGGCGTCGGCTTCAAACCCACCGTCGCCGATATCATCGAGAACCCGAAGAAGCTGAAGTTCCTCGAGGTCGATGCAGCCCAGACGCCGCGCTCGCTCGACGACGTGGCCGCTGCGGCGATCAACACCAACTATGCCGTCTCCGCCGGCCTCAAGCCACAGGACGCCATCCTGCGCGAGGACGCCAAGGGCCCCTACGTGAACCTGATCGCCGTGCGCAGCGCCGACAAGGACAAGCCCTGGGTGAAGACGCTGCTCGAAGCCTACCACTCGCCGGAGGTGAAGGCCTTCGTCGAGGAGACCTTCCAGGGCGCCGTCCTGCCGAGCTGGTAAGCATTGCCTTTCCTCCCGAGACTTGCCCCGGCCGTCGGCCGGGGCTTTTTTTGCTCTCCTGGGCAGGCGCCGCGTTGCACCGCACGCCGGTGACTCTATCCTGCCGCGAGACGAAACGGGGGGAGGTGACAAGTTGCCGATCGCGCGGGTCCTGGCCTGGTCGCTGGCCTATTTCGTGCTGGCGCATTACGCCCAGATCATGGCGGGCGGTCCGGACGGGATCGTGCCGATCTGGCCGGCTATCGGCATCGCGCTCTTCCTCATACTGCGCCACGGGCCGGTCGGCCTCGTGCCGGTGGCCATCGGCGGCGCGGCAACGGTCGCCAATGCCTATGCCGAGCCGCTGCGTCTCCTCACCGAGCTGCTTCTCGTCGGCGCAACCCTCGTCGGCGCCCTCGCGGCCCGCCACGCCTGCCGGCTCGCGGGCGGCTGCACGGAGATCTTCAGCCGCACGCGCGATATGGTGGTGTTCCTCACCGCCGGCTGCCTCGTCATCTCGGCCGTCGCGGCCCTCATCGGCGTCCTCGTGCTCTACGTCACCGGCGTCTTTCCCGGTACGGAGCACCTTGCCGACCTGCCGCCGCGCTTCATGACCTGGTTCATCTCGGACCTTGCCGGCACCGTGCTCGTCACCCCCCTGCTGATGGCCTGGAGCAACGGGCAGGGGATCGGCCGCCCGTCTCTCGTCAGCCTCGCCTGCTGGCTCGCACTCATCGCCGCCGCTGCCGTCACCTGGGTCGCCGACCTTGCAGCCGACGTGGAGAACGCGGCGATGCTGCTTCTGTTCGGCCCGACGCTCGCCGCGGCAGCCCTGTCGACGCAGCCGCGCGCCTTCACGGCCATGGTCCTGTCGGGCGCCTTCCTCGCCGTGGCCGTGGTGGCGGACAACATCTATGCGGCGCAGCAGGGCCTGCGCCGCGAGACCGTGGCGCTGCTCCTCGTCCAGCTCTATCTCGTCTCCATCGTGGAGACACACCTCGTGCTCTATGCGGCGATCGCGGAAAATCGCCGCTCCATTGCGGAGCGGGTCAACCTCGCCAAGCACTTCTCGCCCAACATGGTCGATCTCATCGCCCGCCTCGGCCGCCCGTTCGAGAAACCGAACCGGCAGCGGGCGACCGTCCTGTTCTGCGACCTGCGCGACTTCACCCGTCTGTCGGAGGCGGAAGGGCCGGAGGCGACCATCGCCCTCCTCAGGGACTTTCACGCCACCATGACGGACATCGTCTTCCGCCACGACGGCACGCTCGACCGCTATCTCGGCGACGGCCTCATGGCGGTGTTCGGCATGCCCGAGCCCTCGCCCGACGATGCGCTGCGGGCCGTCGCCTGCGCGCGGGAGATGCAGGAGGCGCTCGCTGGCATCAACGAGCGGCGGCGCGCGCGCGGCGAGACACCGCTCGACATGGGCATCGGCCTACACACGGGCGAGGTGATGCTGGGCGACATTGGCTCGGAGACAACGCGGTCAGTCACCGTCATCGGTGACACGGTGAACGTGGCGAGCCGGTTGCAGGGCCTGAGCAAGGAGATCGACGCCGCCATCGTGCTCAGCACGGAGACACGGTCGGCCGCACTGAGCGCCTGCAACGGGGATGCGGGCCCGCTGTCGGACTTCGTCCACCTCGGCGCAATCACGCTGCGCGGGCACAGCCGGCCGACCGACACCTGGTCACTGCCGCGCGTGCGCCCGGCAGTGCCCGCCGCCTGAGGCGGCGGGCCGGGACGCGTCTGCCTGTCAGTCCTTGGCGCGCTCCACGTAGGAGCCGTCCGCCGTCATGACGACGATGCGGGTGCCGGCGACGATGTGCGGCGGCACCATGGTGCGCACGCCGTTCGACAGGATGGCGGGCTTGTAGGAGGAGGAGGCGGTCTGGCCCTTCACCGTCGGCTCCGTCTCGACGACCTCGAGCGTCACGCGCTGCGGCAGATCAATGGCGACGGCGTTGCCCTCGTAGATGGAGAGCATGCAAGCCATGCCCTCCTGCAGATAGACGGCCTGCTCGCCGATCACATCCGACGGCACGGAGATCTGGTCATAGGTCTCCGGATTCATGAAGATGTAGCTGTCGCCGTCCTGGTAGAGATAGGTGTGCTCGCGATCCTCGACGTAGGCGCGCTCCACCTGCTCGGTCGTCTTGTAGCGCTGGGTCGTCTTGGTGCCGTCGGACAGACGACGCATGTCGATCTGCGTCGTGGGCGTACCCTTGCCGGGAAAGAAGCTCTCGGCGGAGAGGACGACGTAGAGCTGGCCGTCCACCTCGAGAATATTGCCTTTGCGCACAGAGCTGGCGATGACCTTCACTGATGTAACCTCTGCTTCGTTTATCCCTGGGCAGCCCCGGCTGCAGACCCGGCCGGCCCCTGAAACGTCGGCGCGCACCATAGAGCATCGGAGGGAAAAGTGGGAACCCGCTTTTCGCGTCCTCCACGCTGCTCGGCTTCTCACGCCCTGCCCGCCGCGCTAGAAGACGCGACATGTCGAACACGACCGCCTGGTGGCGCCCCCATTTCCACGCCGATCGCCGGCCGCTCCTCGCCACGCGCGGCCGCGTGAAGGAGGCGCTGCGCCGTCTCTTCACCGACGATGGCTTCGTCGAGGTCGAGAGCGCCATCCTGCAGGTCTCGCCGGGCAACGAGACGCACCTGCACGCCTTCGCCACGGCCCTCCTGCGCGCCGACGGAACGTCGCGACCACTCTATCTGCACACCTCGCCGGAATTCGCCTGCAAGAAGCTGCTGGCCGCCGGCGAGACCCGTATTTTCGACTTTGCGCGCGTCTTCCGCAACCGCGAGCGCAGCGACCTGCACCATCCCGAGTTCACCATGCTCGAATGGTATCGGGCGGAAACCGACTATCGTGCCATGATGGCAGACTGTGCCCGCATCCTGCCGCGCGCTGCCGAGGCGGCGGGCGCCACGCGCCTGGTCTTCCGCAACCGCGAGGCGGACCCCTTCGCCGCGCCGGAGGAGCTCACGGTCGTCGAGGCCTTTGCGCGACACGCAGGCGTCGACATCCTGTCCACCCTCGCGCCGGACGGGGCGAACAACGACCGCGACCGGCTCGCGGCACTTGCGACCGAGCAGGGCATCCGTACCGCCGACGACGACACCTGGTCCGACATCTTCAGCCGCATCCTGTCAGAGCGCGTCGAGCCCCGGCTCGGCTGCGGCCGGCCGACGCTGCTCATCGACTATCCCGCGAGCGAGGCGGCCCTCGCCCGCCGCAAGCCGGACGATCCGCGCTTCGCCGAGCGGTTCGAGCTCTATGCCTGCGGCGTCGAGCTCGCCAACGCCTTCAGTGAGCTGACGGACCCGCAGGAGCAGCGCCGGCGGTTCGAGGCCGACATGGACGAGAAGGAGCGCATCTACGGCGAGCGCTACCCCATCGACGAGGCGTTTCTCGCCGCCCTTGCCCTGATGCCGGAGGCAAGCGGCTGCGCCCTCGGCTTCGACCGGCTGGTGATGCTGCTCACCGGGGCCCGGCGCATCGAGGACGTGCTGTGGACGCCGATGCCGCGCGACGAAGAGGAGAGCCGGCCATGACCGCCCCGCTGCGGCGCAGCCTCACGCAGCCCCGGCATCTCGTCGAGGCCGGCCTCGCGCCGGCCGAAAAGCTCGAGGCGCTCGAGGCCGTGGCCGCGCGCTACGCTGTCTCCATCACCCCCACCGTGGCGGGCCTGATCGACACCGGCGACCCCGACGACCCCATTGCCCGCCAGTTCGTGCCCGATGCAGCGGAACTCGCCACGACCCCCGAGGAAAGCGCCGATCCCATCGGCGACGATGCGCACAGCCCTGTCGAGGGGATCGTCCACCGCTATCCCGACCGGGTGCTGCTCAAGCTGGTGCATGTCTGCCCGGTCTACTGCCGCTTCTGCTTCCGCCGCGAGATGGTGGGCCCCAGGGGCCACGGCACGCTGTCGGGCGAGGCACTCGCCGCCGCGCTCACCTATATCCGCGACACCGAGGCGATCTGGGAGGTCATCCTGTCAGGCGGCGACCCTCTCGTCGCCTCGCCGCGCCGCCTCCGCGAGGTGATGCAGGCCCTCGGAGACATCGGGCACGTCAAGGTGGTGCGCTTCCACAGCCGGGTGCCGGTGGTGGAACCGGACCGCATCGACCAGGCGCTCGTCGCCGCCCTCAAGGCGTCGGGCAAGGCGACTTACGTCGTCATCCACGCCAACCACCCGCGCGAGCTCGGCGAGGAAGCCTGCCGCGCCCTGTCGCGGCTCGCCGATGCGGGCATCGTGCTGCTCAGCCAGACGGTGCTGCTCGCCGGCATCAACGACGACCCGGCGGTGCTCGGGGCGCTGATGCGCCGCTTCGTCGAGAACCGGGTCAAGCCCTACTACCTGCACCACGGCGATCTTGCACCGGGCACGGGCCACTTCCGCACGACGATCGGCAAGGGCCAGGCGCTCATGCGCGCCCTGCGCGGGCGCTGGTCGGGCCTCTGCCAGCCGACCTATGTGCTCGATATTCCCGGCGGCCACGGCAAGGTGCCCGTCGGACCGTCCTATATCGAGACATCACCTGACGCAGAACGGTTCACCGTCCGCGACCCCGACGGATGCGCGCACAGCTACCCGCCCGAGCCGGATCAGGCCGGATAGAGCGGCAGCGCGGGAAGAACCGTGCCTCCCTCGCTCAGCACGACGTAGCGGAAGCCGCCCTGCTGGGCATGGCCGAGCACCGCAGCAAGATCCGGAGCCGCCGAGCGCAGCGCCGGATCCTCGAGCGCCGTGACCGGAAAGGCGTGACCGTCCCTTACCGGAATCGCGGTCCACAGGCGCGGATCGTAGTCGGCGATGCGCTGCCGCGTCTCGGCGCGCAGATGCAGGATGGAACAGACGAGTGTTCCCCTGCGCTCCCGCTTGCGACGGCCACCCGCGCCGCCGCGCCCGCAGGCCAAGGTCATGGCCGGACTCATCATCTTCGGCGCCTCCCCTTCTGGCACAACCGGGGCAAGCTCAGCACGGGCCATGCCATGCAACCGTGCGAGATCGCACGGGCACCGTGACAGGCGGGGTCACGGGACGCCAAAGGGCCGCCGCCATGTGCGGACGATCACGCGCGCCGGCGCCGTCCCATCCAGCCGACGATCACCGGCAGGGCGAGGCCAATGCCGAGGAAGCGGGCGAGGTGGTGCGACCCTACGAAGATCGGATCGAACCCCATGATGAGCGCGAGCACGGTCATGGCCTCGAGCCCGCCCGGCGCGAAGGCGATCAGCGCCGTGCCGAACGGCACGTGCGCGAGCCCCGCCGCAGCGAAGGCGAAGGCGGACGCTACGATGATGGACAGGATGAACGAGGCGAAGGCAGCCGGCATGCTCGCCACGAGAGCGTGCCGGTCCACGGTGCGGAAACGCAGGCCGATGTAGCAGCCGAGCAGGACAAGGCCGAAGGTGGTGATGCTCGGCGGCATCAGCCCGTCGACGAGACCCAGCGCATGCCCCGTGCCGCTGACCAGCGTGGTACCGAGCAGCAGCGGCGCGGCCATGCCCAGCCGGCGCAGGACCTCCCCGACGCCCCAGCCGAGAAGGAGCAGGGCGCCGAGCGCCCCTGCACTCATGGCCACCCCCTCGAGGACGACGGTCCCCTCCCCGCCGCCGAGGGCAAAAAGCACGCTGGGCAGGACCACGACGAGGACCGCGAGGCGGAAGGACTGCACGACGGCGATGGGCCCGACGCTGGCGTTCCTGTCGGCCGCGACAGCCATGACCGTGGACAGCGCCCCCGGCATGGAGGCGAGGAGCGCGTCGAGCCGGTTCCATCGCGACAGCCGCACCAGCCACAGGCCGGAGGTGGCGACCACGGCGACGATGCTGAGCGCCAGGAGCATGAGGCTCGTCGGATAGCGCGCAAAGGCGGCCATCGCCTCCGGCGTCGCCGCCGCCCCCATGGAGGTACCGGCCAGCAGCATCGCCGCATCGGTCACGCTGGGCGACATCGGCACCGCGCGCCGCGTGGCGCACAAAAGGCCGACCGCGACCACCGAGCCGGACAGCCAGGCGGCGGGCACGTCGAGGAGATTGAAGAGGAAGCCGCCAACGGCCGCAACGAGGATCTGGGCAGCCTGCCAGAGGCCGTTTCGCACCGTCTCCCGATTGCGCAGCATTCGCCTGTTCGCCCCTCTTCTCAGCGAGCCCCCTCAATGCACCGCCTGGAGGGCCCCGCCAAGGGCCCCCTGCGCAGGGCGGCCCTGCCGAGGGCGAAGGGCGCTCACCTGAGGGCGCGGGCGAGGCGGGCGACGGCCTCCTCGAGGTCCTCCGCCTTGCGGGCGAAACACAGGCGCAGGAAGCGCTCTCCGCCGGCACCGAAGGCCGAGCCGGGCGCGAGCCCGACGTTCGCCTCGTCGACGAGACGGATGGCGAGGCGGCGCGTGTCGTCCTCGCCGTCGACGCTGAAGAAGAGATAAAACGCGCCCGCCGGCTCGGCGAAGCGCACGCGGCCCGTGGCGGCGAGGCCGCGGCAGACGATGTCGCGGCCTGCCTTCGCCCGTGCGATCTGGTGGGCGACGAAGCCCTCGCCGTGGTCGAGCGCGGCGACGCAGGCCCGCTGGATGAACACGGCGACGCCCGAAGTCGCATACTGGATGAGGTTCTCGATCACGTCGCCGAGGGCCGGCGGCGCCTCGAGCCAGCCCACGCGCCAGCCGGTCATCGCCCAGTTCTTCGAGAAGGTCTGCACGAAGACGATGCGGTCGTCGTCTTCCATCACGTCGCGGAAGGACGGGGCCCGCTCCGCCCCGTCGTAGACGAAGCGGCCGTAGATCTCGTCGGCGATGATCCACAGGCCGTGCCGGCGTGCGAGCGCCAGGATGGCGGCGAGCTCCTCACGCGTCGCCGTCCAGCCGGTTGGATTGGCGGGGGAGTTGATGCAGATGACGCGCGTCGCCGGCGTGATCGCGCCCGCAAGGCGGTCGAGATCCAGCGTCCAGCCCGCATTGCTGAGCTGCATCGGCACCGGCACTGCCTTTGCGCCAGCGATGCCGATGGCCGCCTCGAAGTTCGGCCAGGCGGGCGTCGGCAGCACGACCTCATCACCGCTGCCCACCAGCATGCGCACCGCGATCTGGAGCGCCTGCATGCCCGAACCGGTGACATAGAAGCGCTCAGCCGCATAGGGCTTGCCGTAGAGGCGCGAGATGTAGCGCGCCAGCGCCTCGCGCAGCTCCGGGATGCCGCGCTGCCAGGTGTAGAAGGTCTCGCCCGCTGCGAGCGAGCGCGTCGCGGCCTCCGCGATAAAGGCCGGAGTGGGCATGTCGCCCTCGCCGACCCACAGCGGGATCAGGCCGGGCCGCGTGCGGCCGTGGTTGACGACGTCGACGATGCCGCTCGCGGGAGCCTCGCGGGCTTCGCGGCGCAGGCTGGACAACAGGGACAGGTCGTTCACGACGGTAAGCTCGCCGGCAGTTTCGACTGCCGCGCTCCTACACCATCGCCGCGGCGCGAGCCATGAATTGTGGCGATGGACCGATCAAACTTCATGAAGGGTGCGCAGGCGAGGCCGCCTGCGCACGTTCTCCTCACGCGCTCCGGTTCCTCAGGAGGTCGCGAATCTCGGTGAGCAGCTGGATGTCGGCCGGCGTCTCGGGCGCCGCCTCCGGCTGCTTCTGCTGCCGCTTCAGCCGGTTCATCGCCTTGACGACAAGGAAGAGCACCCAGGCAATGATGAGGAACTTGAGCGCAATGGTGACGAAGTTGCCCCAGGCGAGCACAGCCCCCTGCCGCCTTGCCTCCTCGAGCGAGCTTGCCGTCACCTCCGAAGCAAGCGGCAGGAAATAGTTGGAGAAGTCGAGCCCGCCGGTAATGGCACCAACGATGGGCATGATGATGTCATCGACCATTGATGACACGATCGCGCCGAAAGCCGCGCCGATGATGACGCCGATGGCGAGATCGACCACATTGCCCTTGAGAGCGAACTCCTTGAACTCCTGAAGCATCCTGCCCCTCCTGGCACACGCAGCGACCATGTGTCGCAATGCGCGGCAGGTTAGCGCAAGCGCGCGGACGGTACACCCAGAAATTGCAATTGATGCACGGTTCGGCCCGGCTGCGCTTTAGTCCAATGGCCTTCGCCGGGCGGCAGCGGTAGGCTCCCCGAAGGTCGCACGGCGCGACCGGTGGTGGGAGGCGTCGTCGGACATGCTGGCCGGCTGGGTGGTCGTTCTCGCAGCGCTCGTCTATCTGTGCGGTCTCTTCGCCGTCGCCCATGCGGGCGACACCTTCGCCCGGGGCGTCATGGACGGGCGCATGCGCGCCACAATCTACGCCCTAGCCCTCGCCGTCTATTGCACGAGCTGGACCTTCTTCGGCTCCGTCGGCCTCGCCGAGCGCTCCGGGCTCGACTTTCTCACCATCTACATCGGCCCCATCCTCGTCATCGGCCTCGGCCATCGCCTTGTCGGACGCATCGTGCAGCTCGCCAAGGCGCAGAACATCACCTCAATCGCCGACTTCGTGGCCGCGCGCTACGGCAAGAGCGACCGCGTCGCCGCGCTCGTCGCGGTCATCGCGGTGGTCGGGGCCGTGCCCTACATCGCCCTCCAGCTCAAGGCCGTGTCATCGTCGCTGGAGGTCTTCCTCGCCGTCACGGAGGACCACGGACTCGGCCACTCGATCTTCGGCGACCTTGCCCTCCTCGTCGCCGGCGTGCTCGCTGCCTTCGCCGTCGCCTTCGGCACCCGCCAGATCGACGCAACGGAGCACCACGACGGCCTCGTCCTCGCCATCTCGCTCGAGAGCGTCGTCAAGCTCTTCGCCTTCCTCGCCGTCGGCTTCTTCGTCACGTTCTGGATGTTCGATGGCCTGGGCGACCTGTGGCAGAGGGCCAGCGAAGCCACGACACCGGGCATCTTCGAGCGCACGTCCGAACCCGTCGGCTTTCTCACTCTGACGATCCTGGCCGCCGGCGCCGCCATTCTCCTGCCGCGCCAGTTCCACATGGCCATCGTCGAGAACCGCCACCCGGCCGACATCCGGCGCGCGGCCTGGACGTTCCCGCTCTACCTCGTCCTCATCAACCTGTTCGTCATTCCCATCGCACTGGCCGGCGAAGTGATCTTCCCGCGCGGCACCATCGACTACGACATGACCGTGCTCGCCCTGCCGCTCCACGACGGTGCGGTGCTGATGGCGCTCGTCGCCTTTATCGGCGGCCTCTCCGCCGCCACGGCCATGGTGATCGTCGACTCGGTGGCCCTCGCCATCATGATTTCCAACGATCTCGTCATGCCGCTGGTGCTGCGCCGCCGCGGACGCCGTGCGGAGGACGAGCGCACGGATGCGGGCGACCTCGGCCGCTTCGTCGTCATGGTTCGGCGGGTCGCCATCGTCGCCGTCATTCTCTTCGCCTATGTCTATTACCGCGCCTCGGGCGAGGCGGCGCTCGCCGCCATCGGCCTCCTGTCCTTTGCGGCGGTGGCACAGATCGGCCCGGCCTTCTTCGGCGGCCTCGTGTGGCGGCGCGGCACCGCCCTCGGCGCGAGCGCGGGCCTTGCCGCGGGCTTCGCCGTCTGGGCCTACACGCTGCTGCTGCCGAGCCTCGCCGGCAGCGAGGGCGTCTGGCACGACCTCGTCCGCGACGGTCCCTTCGGCCTCGCTGCCCTGCGGCCCACGGCTCTGCTCGGCATCGACCTGCCGCCGCTCACGCACGGCGTGGTCTGGAGCCTTGCCGTGAACGTCGCCGCCTATATCGGCTTCTCGCTGCTGCGGCCGGCGAACCCCATGGAGCGGCTGCAGGCCAACGTCTTCATCGCCCGCGACAGTGCACCGATGGCCCAGGCCTTCCGCCTGCGCCGCTCGGCCGTCACGGTCGATGACCTGCGCGCCACCGTGGGGCGCTATCTCGGCGCGGAACGCACGGACGCCGCCTTCGCCAGCTTCGCCGCGAGCCGCGGCATCGTCCCCAACGGCAGCGCCGAGGCCGACATCCACCTTCTGCGCTTCGCCGAGCACCTGCTCGCCTCCGCCATCGGCGCGGCCTCCTCGCGCCTCGTGCTGTCGCTGCTGCTGCGCCGGCGCAACGTCTCCACCAAGGCGGCCCTCAAGCTGCTCGACGACGCCTCGGCGGCCATGCAGTACAACCGCGACCTGCTGCAGCACGCGCTCGACCATGCCAGGCAGGGCATCACGGTGCTGGACAAGGACCTGCGCCTGATGTGCTGGAACAGGGCGTTCCGCGAGCTCTACGACCTGCCGGAAGAGCTGGTGCACGTGGGCGTCGGCCTTGAGGAGATCGTGCGCTTCAACGCCGAGCGTGGCTCCTACGGCGAGGGCAACCCGGACGACCTCATCGCGGCACGCCTTGAGAGCTTCGTCAATGACACAGAGCCGGTGCGCCTGCGGCTCTACCCCTCCGGCAAGGTCATCGAGATCCGCTCCAACCACCTGCCGGACGGCGGCATCGTCACCACCTACGCCGACATCACCGATACCGTCAGCGCCGAGGAGGCGCTGGAGCGCGCCAACGAGACGCTGGAGCGACGCGTGCGCGAGCGGACCGAGGAGCTGATGCGCCTCAACGAGGAGCTGCGCAGCGCCAAGGCCGCAGCCGACGAGGCCAATGCGTCCAAGACACGCTTCCTCGCCGCGGCCAGCCACGACATCCTGCAGCCGCTCAACGCGGCACGCCTCTATGTCACCTCGCTCGTCGAGCGCGACCGCAAGGCGGGCGATGCTACGCTCGCCGAGAACATCGACGGCGCTCTCGATGCGGTGGAGGAGATCCTCACCGCCCTTCTCGACATCTCCCGCCTCGACACGGGGGCGCTCAAGGCCGAGCCGTCGCCCTTCCGGCTCGACGACATGTTCCGCGCCCTGCGGCGCGAGTTCGGCCCAATGGCGCGCGAGAAGGGGCTCGAACTCACTTTCGTCGACACGTCCTGCACGGTCAGGACCGACCGGCGGCTGCTGCGCCGCCTGCTGCAGAACCTCATCTCCAACGCCATCAAGTACACGCCGAGCGGAAAGGTGCTCGTCGGCTGCCGCCGGCGGGGCAACAGGCTGCGCATCGAGGTGTGGGACACGGGTCTCGGCATCCCGGCCTCGAAACAGAAGGTCGTCTTCCGCGAGTTCCTGCGTCTCGAGCAGGGTGCGCGCGAGGCGCGCGGCCTTGGCCTGGGCCTGTCCATCGTCGAGCGCATCGCGCGGGTGCTCGACCATCCCCTGTCGCTGCGGTCGGTGCCGGGCCGCGGCTCGGTGTTCTCGGTCGAGGTGCCCCTCGTCTCGGCCCTGCCGGCGGGCGGCGATGCCGCCGAGGCGGAGCCCGCCCCCGCCGCCCCGCTCGACGGCCTCGTTGTCCTCGCCATCGACAACGAGAAGCAGATCACCGAAGGCATGCAGCTGCTGCTCGGCGGGTGGGGCTGCACCGTCTATACCGCTCCGGGCTTGAACCAGGCGCAGGAGGTGCTGCGCCGCGAGGGCGTGCGGCCGGACGTCATCATCGCCGACTACCACCTCGACGAGGGCGACGGCATCGAGGCAATCGTCGCCCTGCGGTGGAAGCTGGCGCGCGAGCTGCCCGCCGTGCTGCTCACCGCCGACCGGTCGCCCTCGGTGCGCGCCGAGGCCGCTGCCAAAGACATCCACGTGCTGCACAAGCCGCTGAAGCCGGCGGCCCTGCGCGCACTGCTGACGCGCTGGAGAACGCTCAGGATCGCCGCAGAATAGGCTCACACGTCGCTGGAATAGGCCGGCCTGCCGCTCGCCAGCATGTCGGCGAGGAGATCGAGCCGGTCCTGCCCCCAGAACACCTCGCCGTCGACGACATAGGACGGCGAGCCGAAGACATCGGCCGCGACGGCATCGGCGATGTTGCCGGCATAGGCGGCCCCGGCCGCTTCGCCGTGTGCCCCCTCCAGCATCGCCGCGGGATCAATGCCGACCTCCGCCGCGATGTCCGCCAGCACTGCCTCGTCGGCAAGGTTCTCGTCCCGCGCCCACACGCCGGCGAAGGCGCGCGCGACGAAGGCGCCCGGGTCGATACCCGCCGCCTGCAGCGCGATGACACAACGGTCGGCCAGCGCCACCTCGAAGGGCCAGAACTTCGGATGGATGTTGAGCGCCACGCCCCGCTTCTCGCGCCAGCGCTGCAGCTCGACAAGCCGGTAGCGCTGGCGCACAGGGTGGCGCCTCGCGAGGGGCAGTCCACCCGTCTCCGAAAAGACCTCGCCCAGGAAGACGGGCTTGTAGGTCACGGTGCAACCATGCCTCCCCGCGATGGCGAGGAAGGGTGCGTGGCCGAGATAGGCCCACGGGCTGACGAGGGAGAAGTAGTAGTCGATGCTGCGCATGCCCGCGGGCTCCGATTTCGTCGGCCTGAGGTTAGCCGCCCGGCGCCGCGGCACCAGTGGCCTTCGGCGCACGTCTGCCTGCGCGTTTCAGCGCCGAAGGGCGCAGACGCGAGCCGGCGGGGCCGGCTCGCGCCGATGTCGCTTCCGCCCGGCCTCAGGCCGCCTTCCTGCGGGCAGGCTTGTCCGCGGACGGGGCGTAGAAGCTCGTGTGCTCGCGGGCCATGCGCATCAGCAGGCGGCAGGGCTTGAAGCGCTCGCCGTGTTTCTTCGCCAGGGCCTTGGCGAGGTCCACGAAGGCGGCGACGCCCATGCCATCGATGTAGGACAGCGTGCCGCCCGTGAAGGGCGCGAAGCCGAAGCCGAGGATGGAGCCCACGTCCGCCTCGCGCGGATCGGTGATGACCTTCTCCTCCACCGCCCGCGCCGCCTCCAGCGCCTGCACCACGAGGAAGCGCTGCTTCAGCTCGGCAATGTCGATGGTGTCGGGGTCGAGCTTCGTCTTCTGCAGCTCGGCGAGGCCGGGCCACAGCCGCTTCTTGCCGCCTTCGGGATAGTCGTAGAAGCCCTTGCCGTTCTTGCGGCCAAGACGGCCCCGCTTCTCCACCAGCTCGACGAGAAGCTCCTCCTGCTCCGGGTCGATCGCCTCCGGCCCCACCTGGGCCTTCGTTGCCTTGAGGATCTTCAGTGCCAGGTCGAGGGCCACCTCGTCGTTGAGCGACAGGGGACCGACCGGCATGCCCGCCATGCGCGCCACGTTCTCGATCATGGCCGGCGGCACGCCCTCGAGGAGCATGCGATGACCCTCGCGCACATAGGCCATGACACAGCGGTTGGCATAGAAGCCGCGGGCGTCGTTGACGACGATCGGCGTCTTTCTGATGGCGCGCACGTAGTCGAGCGCCACCGCGAGCGCCCGGCTGCCCGTCTTCCTGCCGAGGATGACCTCCACCAGCATCATCTTCTCGACCGGCGAGAAGAAGTGAATGCCGATGAACTGCTTCGGCCGCTGCGAATGGCCGGCGAGGCCGGTGATCGGCAGGGTCGAGGTGTTGGAGGCGAAAATGGCGCGCGGACGCATCGCCGCCTCGGCCCTGGCGATGACCTCGGCCTTGACCTTGGGATCCTCGAACACCGCCTCGATGACGAGGTCGCAATCCTTCAGCAGCGCATAATCATCCGTCGCCGTGATGCGTGCCAGGAGGGCGTCGCGATCGGCCGTCCTGGCACGCCCCTTCATGATCTGGTCGCTCATCAGCTTGTGCGAATGGGCCTTGCCCTTCTCGGCCGCCTCCACGCTCTGGTCGATGAGCACGACCTCCATGCCCGCGAGCGCGGTGACGTAGGCGATGCCAGCGCCCATGAAGCCGGCGCCGAGCACTCCGACGCGCCGCAGCTTGGCCGGCGGCACGTCCGCCGGGCGCCGGGCGCCCTTGTTCAGCTCCTGCATCGAGACGAAGAGCGTGCGGATCATCGCCGCCGCCTCCTTCGAGCGCAGGATCTTCGCGAAATAGCGGCTCTCCACCTCGAGTGCGAGATCCATCGGCAGCTGCAGCCCCTCGTAGACGGCCTGCAGGATCGCCTTCGCCGCGGGGTAGTTGTCATGCGTCTCGCGCCGGTAGATGGCATTCGCCGCCGGCCACACCTGCATGCCGGCCGGCGAATAGACGCGGCCGGACGGGTTCTTGAAGCCCTTCTCGTCCCACGGCGCGACGGCGCTGCCGCCGGCGCGCAGCCATTCCTTCGCCGTCTCGACGATCTTGTCGCGCGGCGCCACGGCGTGGACGAGGCCCATGTTGCGGGCCATCAGCGGACGGATCTGCTCGCCCTTGAAAAGCATCTGCAACGCATCGGCCGTCTGCATCAGCCGCGCGACGCGCTGCGTACCGCCCGCGCCGGGGAAGAGGCCCACCTTGATCTCGGGCAGCCCGACGCGGGTCGCATCGGCATCCGAGACGACGCGGAAGTGGCAGGCGAGCGCAAGCTCGAAGGCACCGCCGAGGCACACGCCATGGATGGCCGCGGCGAACGGCTTGCCGCAGGTCTCCAGCCGGCGATAGAGCTGCGACAGCTTGCGCGACTGGGCAAAGAAATGGGCGACCGCCTTCTCCTCGCCCTCCGTGCGGGCGAGCCTCGCATATTCGGCGCCAAGCCCCTGCAGCATGGTGAGGTCAGCCCCCCCCGAGAAGGTCTCCTTCCCGGAGGTGATGATGCAGCCCTTGATGGCGGTGTCGTTGGCGACTGTCTCGACGATGGCGGCAAGCTCCTCCATCACCTGCGGGGTGATGACATTCATCGAGCGGCCGGGCATGTCCCAGGTCGCGACGGCGATGCCCTCGGCATCGGTCTCGAAGCGGAAGTTCTCGAACTTCATGGAGTTTCTCCCTGACGGGCCGGGATGCCGCCGTCTCAGACCCGTTCGATGATGGTGGCCGTGCCCATGCCGGCGCCGATGCACAGCGTCACCAGGGCCGTCTCCTTGCCGGTGCGCTCCAGCTCGTCGAGCACGGTGCCGAGGATCATGGCCCCGGTGGCACCGAGCGGGTGGCCCATGGCGATGGCCCCGCCGTTGACGTTGACCCTGGCGGGGTCGAGGTCGAAGGCCTGCATGTAGCGCAGCACGACGGCCGCGAAGGCCTCGTTGATCTCGAAAAGGTCGATGTCCGCGAGGGTCATGCCGGCACGCTTCAGCACCTTCTTCGTCACGTCCACCGGCCCGGTGAGCATCAGCGCCGGCTCCGAGCCGATATTGGCGAAGGCGCGGATGCGCGCCCGCGGCTTGAGGCCGGCCGAACGGCCCGCCTTGCGCGAGCCGACGAGCACCGCTGCTGCCCCATCGACGATGCCGGACGAGTTGCCCGCATGGTGCACGTGGTTGAGTGCTTCGATCTCTGGGTGGGCGTCGATGGCAACGGCGGAGAAGCCGCCCATGTCGGCCATCTGCGCGAAGGAAGGCTTGAGCTGGGCGAGCGCCTGCATGTCAGTGCCTGGCCGCATATGCTCGTCCCTGTCGAGCAGGACGATGCCGTTGACGTCCGTGACCGGCGTCACCGACTTCTTGAAATAGCCGTTTTCCCACGCCCTTGCGGCGCGCTTCTGGCTCTCCACGGCATAGGCGTCGCAATCATCGCGGCTGAAGCCGTATTTCGTGGCGATGAGGTCGGCCGAGACGCCCTGGGGCATGAAGTAGGACTTCACGGCGATCTCCGGCTCCACCGGCCAGGCGCCGCCGGAGGCACCGATGCCCACGCGGCTCATGGACTCGACGCCGCCGCCCACCACCATGTCGTGCTGCCCGGACATGACCTGCGCGGCGGCGAAGTTCACCGCATCGAGGCCGGAGGCGCAGAAGCGGTTGATCTGGACACCGGGCACGTGGTGGCCATAGTCGGCGTTGAGCGCGGCGGCGCGGGCGATGTCGCCGCCCGCCTCGCCGACAGGATCGACACAGCCGAGCACCACATCGTCGACGAGGCGCGTGTCGAGATCGTTGCGCTCGCGCAAGGCCCTCAGCGCGGTCGTCGCGAGCTGCAGCGTCGTGACCTGGTGGAGCGCGCCATCCGGCTTGCCGCGGCCGCGCGGCGTGCGCACATGGTCGTAGATGTAAGCGTCAGGCATTGCGTTTCTCCCGGCAATCCCCCTTCCCGCCGGTGGAAAGGGGGGCGATGAGGGCCGCGGTCCTGCGTCCGCCCGGTGTCCCACCCTGCCCCCTTTCCCGGCAGGGCGGGAAGGCGGAGCTGCAGCGCCGCCGTCCCGGCGGTCGCGACGTCGGGTGAACGGCTTCCGACAACCGCCCCCTCACTTCATTCAAATGCTCCCGCAAGGGGAGGGAACCTCAGAACATCTCCGCCGGCATTGCCATGATCGTGTCGGCGCCAGAGGAGATGCGCGCCAGATGGGCCGCGCTTTCCGGCATCGTCCGCTCCATGAAGAAGCGGCCGGCAAGCAGTTTGGCCTCCATTGCCGCGGCATCGGCGCCGTTCGCCTTCCTGGCCAGCGCCGCCCGGGCGATGAGCCCCCACATGTAGCCGAGGGCAACGAGCCCGAAGAGGTGCATGTAGTCGTAGGCGCCGGCGCCGGCATTGTCCGGCTTCGCCATGGCGTTGTTCATGAACCACATGGTCGCCTGCTGCAGGTGACCGAGCGCGGCTTCGAGCGGCTTCACGTAGGGCGCCATGGCCTCGTCGCCGGCATGCTCCTTCACGAAGGCGCCAACCTCGTTGAAGAAGGCCATGACGGCGCGCCCGCCGTCACGCGGCAGCTTGCGGCCGACGAGATCGAGCGCCTGGATGGCATTGGCCCCCTCATAGATCATGGCGATGCGGGCATCGCGCACAAACTGCTCCATGCCCGTCTCGGCGATGTAGCCGTGGCCGCCAAACATCTGCTGGGCCCGGACGGCGTTCTCGAAGCCGATATCCGTCAGCACGCCCTTGAGGACCGGGGTCAGCAGCCCGAGGAGGTCATCCGCCGCCTGCTTCTCGGCCGCATCGCCCGAGCGGTGGGCGACGTCGCTCTTCAGAGCCGTCCACAGCACGAGGGCGCGCGCCGCCTCGTTGAAGGATCGGATGGCGAGGAGGTTCCGCCGCACGTCGGGATGCACGATCAGGGGATCAGCCGGCTTGTCCGGCTCCTTTGTGCCGGTGAGGGCACGGCCCTGCAGGCGCTCGCGGACATAGGCGACGGCGTTCTGGTAGGCGACCTCGGACTGGGCAAGGCCCTGGATGGCGACGCCGAGCCGTGCCTCGTTCATCATCACGAACATGGCGTTGAGGCCCCTGTTCTCGGCCCCGACCAGCCAGCCCCTGGCGCCATCATAGTTCATGACGCAGGTGGCGTTGCCGTGGATGCCCATCTTGTGCTCGATGGAGCCGCAGGAAACCTTGTTCGCCTCGCCGAGCGAACCATCAGCGTTGACGAGTCGCTTCGGCACCACGAAGAGCGAGATGCCCTTGGTGCCGGCGGGCGCGCCCTCGATGCGCGCCAGCACCAGATGAACGATGTTCTCGGTGAGATCGTGCTCGCCGGCCGAGATGAAGATCTTGGTGCCGGTGATGGCATAGGAACCGTCGCCGTTCGGCACGGCCTTCGTCTTGATGAGGCCGAGGTCGGTGCCGCAATGCGGTTCCGTGAGATTCATGGTGCCGGACCAAGTGCCGGCGATCATCGGGGGCAGATAGAGCCTCCTCTGCTCCTCGCTGCCGTGGGTCGCGAGCGCGGCAATGGCCCCCATGGTCAGGCCGGGATACATGGCGAAAGCCATGTTGGCCGAAGAGGCGAACTCGTTCATCACGGCCGCGAGCGTATAGGGCAGGCCCTGACCACCGTATTCGGGCGCAGCCGCCAGGCCGATCCAGCCCCCCTGGGCGAAGGCGTCGTAGGCCGCCTTGAAGCCCTTCGGCGTCGTCACCCGCCCGTCTTCATGCCGGGTGCATCCCTCGAGGTCGCCCACGCGGTTGAGCGGCTGCAACACCTCCTCGCACAGCTTCGCGCCTTGCGACAGGATGGCCTCGATCACGTCGGGGCTCGCCTCGGCGAAGCCCGGAAGATTGTTGTAGCGCTCGATGCCGAAGACATCCTCGAGCAGGAAACGGACGTTGTCGACTGGCGCCTTGTAGCTCGGCATTCCGTGGCTCCCTCCCGCACTGCGCCTCGACCCGGCAGCCACCCACGGCGCGGCAGGCCGGACGCATCATTGTTCACATATAAACTATCTCGACGCCTTGCGGAAGGGCGCCCGGCAGCATCGTCCATGCCCGCCGGCTTCCCCCGCGCCGCCGCGAGGCGACCCGTGCATCCTGACAGTCATGGTTAACGGGATGTTTACCATAATCAGCAGAATTTGACCCACCGGCAGGATTGCGCAGGACGTGCCTGCGGCAGCGCAGTGGGATCACCATGGCACAGACCGCCCCCTGGAGTGTGAAGGGCATCGACCCGCAGGCGCGGGATGCAGCCAAGGAGGCGGCGCGCAAGGCGGGAATGACGCTCGGCGCATGGCTCAGCAACGTCATCGCCGACCAGGCAGCGGAGGGCCACACTGCCCCGGCCGCGCCGGAGCGTGATTCGCTCGCCGAAGTCAGCGCGCGCCTCGAACGGTTTGCCCGCGAACACACGCAGACCGCCATCCCGCCGCGCCACAACAGCGCCGGCGACATGCCGAGCCTCGACGAGATCGTCGCGCGCGTCAGCGAGCGCAGCCTCGCCGAGACACGCGCCGCCGCGGCCCGCACGGCAAGCGCGCTCGATGCCGTCGCCCGCTGGATGGAGCGCACTGAATCCCAGATGGAGCAGAGCACGCGCGCGATGGCCGAGCGGCAGGACGAGACCGCCGTCGCCATCGGCAAGGCGCTGCTCGCCATCGGCCGGCGGCTCGACGAGATCGAGCGGCACCTCTCCACCGACAAGGCTCCCGCCGCCGTCTCGCGCTGGCACGAGGACGCGGACGTGCTGCGCAATGCGCTCGACGATGTCGGGGAGCGGCTCGAGGCCGTGGCCAAGGCCGGACAGACGGCCGGTGAGCCGGCATCCTTCGGCATGCTCGTCTCGGAGGAGCAGGCCGCCCGCCGTCGGCTCGAGGCGGCCATTGCCGAGATCCGCCGCCGCCAGCGCGAACTCGACGACGGTCCGTCGCTCGGAGAGCGCTTCGCCGCCATGAGCCGCCGGCTCGAGGAGCGCCCGCGTCGCAGCCCCGCGCCCGCGACGCGGGGGACGGCACCCGCCCGGTCGGGCGCCGACGAGGCCATCGTCGCGCGTCTGGAGACCCTGTCGCGCAAGATCGACGAGGCGCTGCGCCCAGTGGCGGAAATGCCGATCAGCGACGTCCTCGCCCGTCTCGACCGCCTCGACGAGCGTCTGGAGCGCCCCGCGCCCGATCTCGCGCGCATCGAAAGCATGATCCATGCACTGACGGCGCGCATCGAGGAGATACGCACCGCCGAGATGGACACCACCGGGCTCGATGCCCTGGAACGGCAGATCGGCCAGCTCGCCGCCCGGATCGATGCGGCCCAGGCCACGCCGGCCGCGGCCGACCGAGAGCAGATCGAGCAGGGCATGGCCTCGCTCGAGCGGACGATGGCCGACCTCCTCGCCGACATGCGCCGCCAGCTGCGCGAGGAGATGCGCGAGCTGCAGGACGGCACGGCTGCGGCCATCGAGCAGGCGGCCCAGCGTGCGGCCGAGGCGGCCCGCAACGCCCTGCCCGAGGCCTACGAGGCAGTGCCGGCCGAGATCGGCCAGCTCAAGCGTGATCTCGCCGAGCTGAGAACGACCCAGGCCACCAGCGACCTGCGGACCCAGGACACGCTGGAAGCCGTGCATGAGACGCTGGAGCGGATCGTGGACCGGCTCGCCCAGCTCGAGGAGGACATGCTCGAGGGGCGCCCCGCCCCCGCCGCCGCAGCGCCATCCGAGGACGAGCCGGAGGAGTCGGCCGCCTTCGAGGACCTGCGCGCCAGCCTCGATGCCCTGCTCAGGGCCAACGAACCCTCTCGCAGCCGCATCGACGAGGCCGTCCCGCCGGCACGCCCCGCGGAGGCCGAAGCGCCCGCGCCCGTCGTCCCGCAAGCAGCCGAGCCCGTGCCGCCCGCCGAGGGCGAGGCGAAGCCGGCCGCGCCGGCCTTCGAGGAGGCTCCCGCCGCGACGGTCAAGGCGAGCTTCATCGCTGCCGCCCGGCGAGCGGCGCAGGCGGCAGCGGCCGAGACGGCCGCCGCCCTGCCGGACGCGGCCGCACAGCCCACGGCGGGCGAAGCCCCGGCCAAGACCGCCGAGGACCCGGTCCGCGCACTGAGGGCCGAGCCGCGGCCGACGGCGGCGACCCGACGCAAGGCCGGCGCCTCGCCGGTGGCACGGCTGAGGGACGGCGTTGCCGCCCGGCGCAAGTCGCTGCTGATCGGCCTGGCAGCCATCGTCATCGCCGTCGGCGCCGCGCAGGTGCTGAGCGGGCTCACCGGCAAGTCGCCATCCACGGGGGAGACCGAGCCGGCTGCCCACGACACCGTCGCCCCCGCGACGCGGGAGGAAGCGGCAGCGCCTTCGGCCCCACCCGCCGAGGCCGCAGCCGAAACGGCGGACCTGTTCAATCCCTTCGCCGCCACCCCCCTCCCGTTCGACAATGATCCGCCGACGACCGGCTCGATCCCGTCCTCACCGCCGGCCCCGGCGGTTCCGGACAGTCCCCCGGCGGCCCCCGAGCCGGAACGGGATTCGCAGCTTAAGGAAAGCCTGCACACCCCCCTATTCATCCCGCCGACCTACGTCGCCGACCTGCCGGCGGAGGGTCTGCCCGCACCGCTGCGCAAGGCCGCCGCTGCCGGCGATGCTGCCGCCGTCTACGAGGTCGCGAGCCGCCTCGCCGAAGGCCGTGGCGTGCCCCGCGACATGGCCAGGGCTGCACGCCTGTTCGAGGCGGCAGCGACGGGCGGCCTCGTGCCGGCGCAGTACCGCATCGCCAGCCACTACGAGAAGGGCATCGGCGTCACCCGCGACGTTGCTACGGCGCGCATGTGGTACGAGAAGGCCGCCGAAGCCGGCAATGCCAAGGCCATGCATAACCTCGGTGTCCTCTATGCCGAGGGCATCACCGGCAAGCCGGACTACGAGACGGCCATAAAGTGGTTCCGCAAGGCAGCCGAGCTCGGCGTGCGCGACAGCCAGTTCAACCTCGCCGTGCTGCTGGCGCGCGGCCTCGGCACCGAGCGTGACCTCGTTGCCGCCTATACCTGGCTGTCGGTGCTCGCCCGCGACGGCGACAAGGATGCGGCCGCCAAACGCGACGAGCTGGCCCGCAGCCTGACGGCGAGCGAACTGGCCGTCGGCAAGGAGGCGGTCGCCCGCTGGAAGCCCAAGATGCAGGACCCGGCCGCCAACGAGGTGCCCACGGGCGGCTGGGAAGAAAGCGCCAGCGCGCCCGCGCCGGCACCGCAACAGCCGTCCGGCAAGGTCTCGCACCTCTGACGGCGCCGCGCGGCAGCGGCGCAGCGCACGGCACAACGGCGCCCCTGTCATGCCTTGGTTTTGACCCCACGTTAAGGGACGCTCCCCTAGACTGACGCAGCAGCCGCGTGCCGACGGCCCGCGGCCGCTGTCGCATTCGACGAGCGCCGAGTCCCGTGCCGTGCACATCTACCTGCCCATCGCCGAAATGTCGGTCAACATGTTCACCCTCCTCGCCATGGGGGCGGCGGTAGGCTTCATCTCGGGCATGTTCGGCGTCGGCGGCGGCTTCCTGATGACGCCGCTCCTGATCTTTCTCGGCATTCCGCCGGCGATCGCGGTCGCCACGCAGACGGCACAGATCACAGCTTCCTCCGTCACCGGCACCCTCGGCTACTGGCGGCGCAAGGCGCTCGACTTCAAGCTGGGCGGCGTGCTGGTGGCGGGCGGCTTCGTCGGCACCCTGCTCGGCGTGTGGTTCTTCAATGTCATGAGCCGCCTCGGGCAGCTCGAGTTCATCATCGTCATCAGCTACGTGACGCTCTTCGGCATCATCGGCTCGCTGATGCTGGCCGAGAGCCTCAAGGCCATCTGGGCCACGCGCCGTGGCGTTGTACCGCGCTCGCGCCGCTCGGGCGAACATCCCTGGTATCTCGGCCTGCCGTGGAAGATGCGGTTTCACCGCTCGCAGCTCTACGGCAGCGTCATTCCCATCGTCACGCTCGCGATGCTCATCGGCTTCGCGGGTGCGGTGCTCGGCATCGGCGGCGGCTTCATCCTCGTTCCGGCGCTCATCTATCTCTTCCGCATCCCCGCCGCCGTGGTGGTCGGCACGTCACTGTTCCAGATCCTCTTCACGATGATGGCGGCGACGCTGCTGCACGCCATCACCAACCAGTCGGTCGACGTGGTGCTGGCGATGCTGCTCATCATCGGCGGCGTCATGGGCGCGCAGTTCGGCGCCCGGGCGGGGCAGAACCTCAAGGGCGAATCGTTCCGCCTGCTGCTCGCCATCCTCGTCCTCGGCGTCGGCATCCGCTTCGCCATCGACATCGTGGTGGAACCGCAGGATCCCTTCTCGCTCGTCACCGTGGGAGCACGGCCATGACGGCGATGCGGCTCCCGCAGATGGCATCGTCCTGGCTGCTTGTCGGCGCGGCCGCCGCGCTCGCGGGGCTCCTCGCCTCGCTCGCTCCGGCTGCGGCGGAGACGCTCATCCTGTCCCTCTCGACGCACCGTGTCGCCATCACCTCCACCTATACGGGCTCGTCCATCGTCGTCTTCGGCGCCATCGAGCGGGACGAGCGCACGGTTGCGCGGGCGGCGCCCTACGACATCGTCATCACCGTGCGCGGGCCGCGCCGCACCACGATCGTGCGCGAGAAGGAGAAGGTGGGGCCCCTCTGGCTCAACACGTCGCAGCGGCGCTTCGTGGACCTGCCGACCTATCTCGCCGTCCTCTCCTCGCGGCCCATCGGCGAGATCGCCGGCGGGCCCTTCCTCACGCGCTACCGCCTGGGCCTCGCCATGCAGATCACGGCGCCGGGCATGGAACAGATCGTGAGCGAGGAGCCGTTCCGCGACGCGCTGCTCAGGCTCAAGAAGGAGCAGCGGCTATTCGCCGAGGATCCGCGCGGCGTCACCTTTCTCACGCCAACGATCTTTCGTGCGCCCATCACGCTGCCCGCCGTCGCCCCCACGGGCAACTACGACGTCGAGGTGGCGCTTTTCGTGGACGGCGCGCAGCTCGCCCGCCAGACCACCAACTTCGAGGTGGTGAAGACGGGCTTCGAGCAGGCAACGGTCACGCTCGCCCACGACCACGCCATCCTCTACGGCCTCGGCGTCGTCATCATGGCCGTCGTCTTCGGCTGGCTGGCGACAGTCATTTTCCGCCGGGACTGACGCTCAGTCCGGCAGCAGCAGGGGCCAGCCGATGGCGTAGAGCCGCTGGCCCAGCACAAGCGCCGTCACGCCGTCGGGAAAGAGCGGCCGGAAGGCCGCGTCACGCAGGTTGAGCCCGCCCGTCAGCGCGCCAAGCGCCGGCATGACGATGCGACGCGCCCCGGCAGCGAAGCAGCGCCGGCGCACGGAGCGGCCAGTGAGCCGGACCCTGGCAGCCGGATGCAGGTGGCCGACGATCTCCGCCGTGCCGTTGTCCCCGGGCGCGTGCCGCAGCACCACGTCGGCAAGGCGCAGCTCCGCCGCACGCTCCCCGCCGGCGTCGCGCGGCACCTCGGGGTCGTGGTTGCCCGTCACCCACAGCCAGTCGCGCCCGCTCTGCAGCGCCGCAAGCGCCTCGCGATCGCGCACCTCGAGGCGGGCATGGGCACCGGCATCGTGGAAGCTGTCGCCGAGCGCGACGACGGCGCGCGGCGCGTAGCGGGCGACGAGGCGCGCCACGACGGCAAGCGTGGCGCGCGTGTCGTATGGCGGCAGGAAAACGCCACGCCCCGCAAAGGAGGAGGCCTTCTCCAGGTGCAGGTCGGCGACGACGAGCATCCCCTCGTCCGGGATGAAGAGCGCGCCGGCAGGGTCGGCGACGAGATCGAGGCGCCCGAGGCGCAGCACCTGCGCCTCGCCCGCCGGGATAGCCTCGCCACCCATCGCGTTCACCGCATCGCCTCTTCCATCATCGCCGCCTCGGCCTCGGCCAGCATATGCTCGGCCGCCTCGCCGTAGACCATCTCGCGGCCAATCTCCAGCATCACCGCCACCGACAGCGGCGAGAGGTGATCGAGCGGCGCATGCACGATTCGCCCGGCCACGCGCACCAGCATATCGCCGAGCCTCCGCACGTCGAGCAGCCCCGTTGCGGCATCGGCGCGCGCCGCACGCAGGAGGACGTGGTCGGGCTCGTGCCGGCGCAGCACGTCGTAGACGAGATCGGTCGACATGGTGACCTGCCGGCCGGTCTTCTCCTGCCCCGGAAAGCGCCGCTCGATCATGCCCGCGATGATGGCGCAATGGCGGAAGGTGCGCTTCATCAGCGCCGATTCCGCCAGCCAGTCCTCCAGGTCGTCGCCGAGCATGTCGGGGGCGAAGAGATCGGCGAGCGACAGCCGCCCCTGGGTGACGGCGAGGCCGATGTCCGCGGTGCCCCAGGCGGCGAGGCCATAGTCGTTGGCAACGAAGCCGAGTGGCCTCAGCCGCGCCCGCTCCAGGCGGCGCGTCAGCAGCATGCCGAGTGTCTGGTGCGCGAGCCGCCCCTCGAAGGGATAGGTGACGAGATAGTAGCGCCCGCCGCGCGGAAAGGTCTCGACCAGCAGCTCCCCCGGTCGCGGCAGGCGCGACTTCGTCTTCTGCGCCATCAGCCAGTTGGCCACGGGCTTCGGCAGACGGTGCCAGTCGTCGGGGTTGGCGATCATGTGGCGCACGCGGCTGGCCAGGAAGCTCGACAGGGGAAACTTGCCGCCGGCATAGGAGGGAACCTTCGGGTCCGTGCCCGCCGCCGTGCGCGAGGCGATGACCTCGTTCTCGTGGATGCCCTCGAAGCGCAGCACCTCGCCGGCGAAGACAAAGGTATCGCCCGGCGTCAGCCCCTCCGCGAAATATTCCTCGACCTCGCCCAGCACGCGCCCGCCGCGCACCACGGTCATGCCGCCCGCCCGGCGCGGGCGGGCGAGGCGCACGCGCAGCATCGGCTCCTCGACGATGGTGCCCACGTTGAGCCGGTACTGCTGGGCGACACGCGGGTTGGCGACGCGCCACAGCCCATCCTTGCCCCGCACGATCCGCGCGAAACGCTCGTAGCTCCTCAACGCGTAGCCGCCGGTGGCGACGAAGGCCACGACGTCGTCGAAATCCCGCCGCGACAGGCCGGCATAGGGCGCTGCGCCGCGTACCTCCTCGTAGAACGCATCGGCGTCGAACGGCCCGGCGCAGGCCCGGCCCAACACGTGCTGGGCGAGCACGTCGAGGGCGCCGGTGCGCGCATCCGGCGTGTCCTGTGCCGCCTCGGCGACGGCATCGAGCGCCGCCCGGCATTCCAGCACCTCGAAGCGATTGGCCGGAACGAGGAAGGCCTTCGACGGCTCGTCGAGGCGGTGGTTGGCGCGGCCGATGCGCTGCATCAGCCGGCTCGCCCCCTTGGGCGCACCAACATTGATGACGAGATCCACGTCGCCCCAGTCGATGCCGAGGTCCAGCGTGGACGTGCAGACGACGGCCTTGAGCCGCCCCTCGGCCATCGCTGCCTCGACGCGCCGCCGCTGGCCCGCATCGAGCGAGCCGTGGTGCAGCGCGATGGCGAGGCCGTCGTCGTTCAGCCGCCACAGCTCCTGGAAGACGAACTCGGCCTGCATGCGCGTGTTGACGAAGACGAGCGACAGGCGATGGTCGCGGATCGCCCGGTAGATCTCTTCCATCGCGTGCAGCGCCGTGTGGCCGGCGAGCGGCGGGGCGAGACGACTCTCGAGGATGCCGATGTGCGGACGCGCGCCCTCCTTCACGGCAATGATGTCCGGCGCGGCAACGCCCGCGCGCTGCGGGACGAGATAGCGCGCCAGCACCTCCGGCTCGCGCACCGTGGCCGAGAGGCCGACCGTCGTCACCTGCGGCGCGAGCGCGAACAGCCGCATGAGGCCGAGCGACAGCAGGTCGCCGCGCTTGGAGGTGACGAGCGCATGCAGCTCGTCCAGCACCACCCGTCGCAGGCCGGCGAAGAACGTCTCGGCCTCCCGATGGGCCAGGAGCAGCGCGAGCTGCTCGGGCGTCGTCAGGAGGATGTGGGGCGGGCGGGCAATCTGCCGTGCGCGCTTGTGGGCCGGCGTGTCGCCAGTGCGCGTCTCGATCTTCACCGGCAGCCCCATCTCCGTCACCGGCGCCTCGAGGTTGCGCGCGATGTCGACGGCGAGCGCCTTGAGCGGCGAGATATAGAGCGTGTGGAGGCCGGCCCGGTCCGGCGCCTGCGCAAGCTCGACGAGGCTCGGCAGGAAGCCCGCGAGCGTCTTGCCGGCGCCGGTCGGCGCCACGAGCAGGGCAGAGCGGCCCGCCCGTGCGCTCGCCAGCAGGTCGAGCTGGTGCCGGCGCACGTGCCAGCCACGCCCGGCGAACCAGGCGGTGAAGGCAGGCGGCAGGGCAGCCGCAGTGGGCACAGCAGCAGGCTCGGTCACGCCCAAGAGGTAGCGAGTCGCGGGCGATCCGTCACCTCGCCATCAGGCGCCTTCGCCGGGCTTCGCTGCGGCGAGGACCACACCCTCGACTGGCTTGCCGGCGTCGTGCCGCAAGACGGCGGGCTGGCACCGGACGGTCTCGAGGCCGGCATCGGCGAGCAGCCCCTGCAGGTGCCCGGTGCCGTGCGCGAAGCGCATGTCCTCGCCGAGCACACAATCCACCGACTCATCGGCGGCGGCCTGGGTGGTGAAGAGGAAAAGGCCACCGGGAGCGAGCACCCGGGCCGTGGCGGCGATCACGGGGGCGAGGTCGCCGATGTAGATCACGACGTCGGCCGCAAGCACCAGATCGGCGCTGCCCGGCGCCTCCGCCTCCAGAAATGCGGTGAGCTCGGCCACCACCAGCCGGTCGTAGCAGCCGCGCCGGCGTGCCCGGTCCAGCATGCGCGGAGAAAGGTCGCAGCCGGCGAAAACGTCGACGTGAGGACGCACCACCTCGCCCATCAGCCCCGTGCCGCAGCCGAGGTCGAGCCCGTGGCGGAAGCGCGGCTCGCGGCCGCGCTCGCGGCACAGGTCGAGGAGCGTCTCGAGGAGAAGCTCCGGCCCACGGTAGGCCAGCTTCTCGCGCAGGTGGGCGTCGAACTGCCCGGCATATTCGTCGAACAGCGCCCGCACATAACCGACGGACATGGCGTTTTCCGCCGGCAGGGCCCCGAGGCGGGCGAGACGAAGCCCCGCCCCCAGCTCGTCGTCGGGAGAAAGCTTCAGGGCCGTCGCGAAGGCCTCACGCGCCTCGTCGGTGCGGCCAAGCGCAGCGAGCGCGTCGCCGAAGCCGACCCAGGCCGGCGCCCACTCCGGCACCTGGCGAACCGTGTCGGCAAGGAGATCGGCCGCGGCCTGCCAGTCCTTCTCCTCCATCAGCGTCCTGGCAAAGGTATAGCGTCTGTCGACGATGAGATCGCCGGAAGTGGTCAGCTTCGTTAGCTGCATGGATGGCGAGAAACGTGATGAGGAAGGCGCGGGAAAAAAAGCCTGCGCCCGGCTTCCGTCAAGGGGAAAGTGAGGGCCTCGGGAGCCGCCGGCTTAAAGAGCGCGCGGCGAGCGACTATCTTCGTTTCATGCAGGCGCGCGACATCCTCTCACTGACCCCGGCCGGGCTCTATTGTCCTCTCGCGGATGTCCACATCGACCCGCTGCGCCCGGTGCCGCGCGCGCTGATCACGCACGGACATTCCGACCATGCCCGTGCCGGACACGGCGCCGTGCTGGCGACGGCCGAGACGCTCGCCATCATGGCCGCGCGCTACGGCGAAAACTTCTGCGGCTCGGCGCAGGCGGTACGCTATGGCGAGCGGGTGACGCTCGGCCCGGTGGGCGTCACCTTCCTGCCGGCGGGCCACGTGCTCGGGTCGGCGCAGATCCTTCTCGAGGCGGGCGGCCTGCGCGTCGTCGTCTCGGGCGACTACAAGCGCGCCGGCGATCCGACCTGCCCCCCTTTCGAGCCCGTGCGCTGCGACGTCTTCATCACCGAGGCGACCTTCGGCCTGCCCGTCTTCCGCCATCCAGACGCCGGCGGCGAGATCGACAAGCTGCTGCGCTCGCTCGCGCTCTTTCCCGAACGGGCGCATCTCCTCGGCGCCTACCCGCTCGGCAAGGCGCAGCGGCTCGTCGCCCTCATGCGCCAGCGCGGCTACGACCGGCCGGTTTATCTGCACGGGGCCATGGAGCGGCTGATGCAGCTCTACGAAGCCTTTGGCATCCCTCTCGGCGACCTGCGGCGGGTCGAGCCCGGCACCCGCGAGAGCCTCGCTGGCGCGGTCGTGCTGTGCCCGCCGGGCGCGCTGCAGGACCTGTGGGCGCGGCGCTTCCCCGACCCCGTTACCGCCTTCGCCTCGGGCTGGATGCGCGTGCGCGCCCGCGCCCGCCAGCGCGGCGTCGAGCTGCCGCTCGTCGTCTCGGACCACGCCGGCTGGGATGAACTGTGCAGCACGATCCGCGAGACCGGCGCATCCGAGGTCTGGGTGACGCACGGGGCGGAGGAGGCGCTGGTGCACTGGTGCACGCGGGAGGGGCTCGCGGCACGGCCCCTCCACATGCTCGGCTACGGCGACGACGAGGCAGAGGCGGAAGCCGTCGCGGAGACGGCCGGCGCGGAGCCTGCGGCATGAACCACTTCGCCGAGCTGCTCGACCGGCTTGCCTTCGAGCCACGCCGCAACGCCAAGCTGCGGCTGATGGAGGACTTCTTCCATACCACGCCGGACCCGGAGCGCGGCTATGCGCTCGCCGCCCTCACCGGCGGCCTGTCCTTCCGCAACGCCAAGCCCGGCCTCGTGCGCGCGCTCATCGCAGAGCGGACCGACCCGGTGCTCTTCGCCCTTTCCTATGACTATGTCGGCGACCTGTCGGAGACCGTCGCCCTCATGTGGCCCGCGCCCGCACCCGGCGGCGCCGGGCACAACGCTGCGCCGCCGCGCCTCTCTGACGTGGTCGAGGGCCTGTCCCAGACGGCGAAGACGGAGCTGCCCGGCCTCATGGCGCGCTGGCTTGACGCGCTCGACGAAACCGGGCGATGGGCGCTGCTCAAGCTCATCACGGGCTCGCTGCGCATCGGGGTCTCGGCCCGCCTGGCCAAGACAGCCGTCGCGGCCCTTGGCGGCGTCGATCCCAACGCGGTGGAAGAGCTGTGGCACGGGCTCTCCCCGCCCTACGAACCGCTCTTCGCCTGGCTCGAAGGCCGGGCGGAACGACCGGAAAGCCTCGTCGTCGCGCCCTTTCGCCCGCCGATGCTGTCACACCCGCTCGACGAGGGGGAATTCTCCCGCCTCGACCCGGCCGATTTCTGCGCGGAGTGGAAATGGGACGGCATCCGCATCCAGGCCGTGCGCGAGCTGACGGCCGACGGGCGGCGCGTGGTGCGCCTCTATTCCCGCACCGGCGAGGACATCACCGCTTCATTCCCCGACCTGTGCGAGGACCTCCTGGCGCAGGAGGCCTTCGTCGGCACCATCGACGGGGAGCTCCTCGTCCTGCGCGCCGGGCGCGTCGAGAGCTTCAACGTCCTGCAGCAGCGCCTGAACCGCAAGGCGATCACCCCGCGCCTGATGCAGGAATTTCCGGCGCATATCCGCGCCTACGACCTGCTTGCCGAAGGCGGGGAGGATCTGCGCCCCCTGCCCTTCGTCGAGCGGCGCCGGCGGCTCGAGGCGCTCGTCGCCCGCCTCGCCGGCCGGCGCGTGGACATCTCACCGCTGGTGCCCTTCGCAAGCTGGGAGGAGCTGGCCATGGCGCGCGCCCGTCCGGGCGAGGCGGGCGCCGGCATCGACGCCGAGGCCGTCGAGGGTGTCATGCTCAAGCGCCGCGACAGCCCCTATGTTCCGGGCCGGCCAAAGGGCCTGTGGTACAAGTGGAAGCACGATCCGCACCTCGTCGACGCGGTGCTGATGTATGCCCAGCGCGGCCACGGCAGGCGCTCCTCCTACTATTCCGACTACACCTTCGGCCTGTGGCGCAGCGGGCCCGAAGGGGACGAGCTGGTGCCCGTCGGCAAGGCTTATTTCGGCTTCACCGACGAGGAGCTGAAGGAGCTCGACCGCTTCGTGCGGCGCGAGACGGTCAACCGCTTCGGCCCGGTGCGGGAGGTGATCCACACGGGCGAGCGTGGCCTGGTGCTCGAGGTCGCCTTCGAGGGGGTGCAGCAGTCAACGCGCCATAAATCCGGCATCGCCATGCGTTTTCCCCGCATCAACCGCATCCGCTGGGACAAACCGCCGCGCGAGGCCGATCGTCTCGACACTCTCGCCCGCCTCCTGCCGCGCGGGGAACGGGCGACGACGAAGGCAGGGAAGACATGACGCAACGCGAAGCCATTGAAACGACGCCCCTCTTCGCCGGCCCCGTGACGCGCCACGCCAGCGCGCGCCTTCTGGTGCGCACGCGCGGGCCCGGCTTCACCGACATCACCCAGGCGATCCGGCGCTGGCTGGCCACGAGCGGGATCGCGGACGGCCTCCTCACCGTCTTCTGCCGCCACACCTCCGCCTCGCTGACCATCCAGGAGAACGCCGACCCGGACGTGCGCACTGATCTTGCGGCAGCGCTCGAGCGCCTCGCACCGCGCGGGGAAAGCTACGTGCATGCCATCGAGGGGCCGGATGACATGCCCGCCCATATCCGCACCATGCTGACCGACACCGCGCTTGCCGTGCCCATCGTCGCCGGGCGGCTCGCGCTCGGCACGTGGCAGGGCATCTATCTCATCGAGCACCGCGACCGGCCGCATGCGCGGGAGGTGATCGTCACGGCGTCCGGCGCGGCTCAGGACGACGCGAGCGCCTGACCGGCGGCGGCACCCCGCGCGCGCGACAGCGCAAGGCCGAGCGCCATCACCACAACCGCCCATGCCGCCGCCCACAGGGGTGCCGCATCGCCCAGCGCCCCTACAGCGCGGGCGAGCGCCGGCGAACCCGCAACGAGCGAGGGCAACAGCGCAGGCAGCTCAGCCACGGCCACGATCGCCGCCGCGCCGAGGATGGCGAGCGCGGCCGTCCATCCCCGCCCGCCGGGCAGCAGCGCAAAGGCAAGCCCCGGCAGAAGGGCCGCCGCCGAGACGCCGAGAAGCAGGTTTACGGCCACGGCCGGGGCGATGCCCCCCGCCAGCGGAATGGCGGCCGCGGCGCCCCCCAGGGCGGCGAGGACAGCGAGCCGCGCGATGATGGTCTTGCGCGCCGTGGAGGCGCGCGGTGCGACGACCCGGTAGACATCGCGCGACAGGACGAGACCGAGATTGAGGCCGAGCGCGGCGACTCCCGCCAGCATCGTCGCCAGATGCGCGACCGACGACATCTGCCGCAGCAGCCACGAGCCCTCGAGCAGGGACTGCGACAGATAGACCTCGGCGGTATCGGCGACGAGGACAACTGCGGCGAGCACCACAGCCGCCCGCAGCGACACACGGCCGGCAAGGCCCCTGCCCGGCACAGCGGCGGACAGGCCCGTCACGAGAGGCAGGGCGGCGACGCCGAACATGACGACGAGGAAGGCCGTCACGCCGCTCTCCTGCGCCGGTCCGCCGGCGAGCCAGGCGAACCGTGCCGCGCCCGCCGCTGCAACGGGCAGCACCGTGTCCACCCCCGAGCGGACGCTCTCGACGAAGGCGTGCCACCAGGTGGCAAGGAGCGTCGCGGCCAGAAGTCCGGCGAGGCCGGCGAGAAAGCCGCCTTGCACGGCCAGCGCCGCCGCGACCGCCCGCAGCCCGCCCACCATGGCTACCAGGGCGCAGAGCGCCAGGACGAGGCGCAGCGCGGCGGGATAGCCAAGGCCGAGCGACTGGGCGAGCACGAAGGCCGCGTCCTGCAGCATCAGGACGAGCGCGACGAAGAGGACGGGCACGAGGACGACGACGGCGGCAGCACGCGCCGGCCAGCCGAAACGCCCGGCAAGGGTGCCGGCAGGCGTCGGGGCCGCGGTGCGATGGAGGAAGGGCGCGAGGGCCGCATGCAGCACGAGCCCCGCGACAGCCCCCCAGCGCAGGGCGGGCGCATTGCCGGCCAGCACGACGAGTGCCAGCACCACGACCGGCAGCGCGAGCGTGGCCACGGCCGCCGGCAGGCTGCGGTCGGCGGCATCGAAGGTGGCGAGGCTCATCGTCCGCGCCGAGAGCCCGACGAGAAGGGACAGCACGAGCGGCAGGCAGAGCAGCACGGGCGTCAGCAGCGCACCAGGCACGCCGACCCGCTCCAGCAGCCACATGAGGCCGACGAGGGAGGCCACCGCCGCCGCCAGCAAGAGGCGCTGTGCCTGACCGTCCGGTCTGCCGCCTGCCGTCATGCCGCGCCTCCCGCTTCAGCCCTCGTCTGCTGCATCTTCGTGTGACACGACCCAAGACCCATGGCAAACTTCCGTGTAACTCCGTGCCACGAGGCGCGGCGACTGCACGGATTGCCTCAGCAGGTGCGGAACCGACGAAGGCAGGACTTGCCGACCCGTCGTTTCCCGGCGAAAAATGGCCCGGCAAAGCATGGGGTGGGCCGTGAGCGATTCCGCAGCACGCATCATCATAGCAGACGACCATCCGCTGTTCCGCGGCGCCTTGCGCCAGGCTCTGGCGGGTGTCGTTGCCGGCGCGACCATCGTCGAAGCCGGCTCATTCGATGAGATGTGCGCCGCCCTCGGCGCCGATGTCTCTGCCGACCTCGTGCTGCTCGACCTTGCCATCCCCGGCGTGCAGGGTTTCTCAGGCCTGATGTACCTGCGCGCCCAGCATCCCGACATTCCGGTCGTCATCGTCTCCGCCAACGACGACCCGTCCGTGATCCGCCGCTGCATCGATTTCGGCGCCGCCGGCTTCATTCCCAAGGCGCTCGATGCCGAGGAGATGCGCACCGCGATCCGCACCGTGCTCGCCGGCGACCACTGGACACCGGCCGACATCGACCTCTCCGCCCCCGTGGACCGGGAGACGAGCGAACTCGTCAAGCGGCTTGCCAGTCTCACGCCGCAGCAGGTGCGCGTGCTGATGATGCTGTCCGAGGGCTTGCTCAACAAGCAGATCGCCTACGAGCTGTCCGTCTCCGAGGCCACCGTGAAGGCCCACGTCTCGGCCATCCTGCAGAAGCTCGGCGTCGAGAGCCGCACGCAGGCCGTGATCGCCGCCGCGAGGATCGCCGCGGCGGGGCAGGTGCCCACGCCGAGCGCCGCCTGACAGCCTAGAGCGAGGCGACAAACGCCTCCATGCGCGCCAGCGCCTGCTGCGTCAGGCCGATGTCGAAACGCGTGAAGACGTGGCAGCCGCCCGGCCAGACCGCGAGCTCGCTGCGGTTGCCCGCGGCCGCCCAGCGCGCCGCCATGAAGAGCGAATCATCGAGGAGCGGGTCGCGCGTGCCGATGGTGAACAGCGCCGGCGGCAGGCCCGCGAGATCGGCATGGATCGGCGAGACGTCGGGCGAGCGCACGTCCCCCTCCCGGCGCAGGAAGCCCTGCACGAACAGGAAGATGTCCCGCGTGTTGAGGATGAGCTTCTCATCGCCCCAGCGCCGGACGCTCGGCGTCAGCGCAAGATCGTAGACACCCGCGATGAGATTGGCGGCGGCGAAGGGCAGCAGGCCATGCCGGTCCCTGAGGCGCAGCAGCGTCACCACCGATAGATGCGCCCCGGCCGAATCGCCGCCGATGATGAAGCGCCCGGTGCCGAAACGCTCGCGCCCCTCGCGCACCAGCCACAGCGCCGCCGCCTCGCAGTCGTCCGGTCCGGCCGGATAGGGATGCTCCGGCGCCAGGCGGTAATCGACCGACACGGCGGCGAAGCCGAGCCGCTCAGCGAAGAACTCGAGGAAGGGATCCTGCTCGTCGGGAGCGCCCAGCATCCAGCCGCCGCCGTGGATGTGGAGGAAGACGCCGCGCGGCTCCTCGGGCGCGATGACGCGCAGGGCGAGCGGCCCGCCCGGCCCCTCGATGGTGATGGTCCGGGCCCGCGGGCTCTTCGGAGCCGGCGGAAAGGGGCCGAGCCCCTTGGCGCGGTTCTCGCGCACCACGGCGGGTGGGGCGCTCCACTGGTCGGGCGCGCCAGTGAGCCGGGCGAGAATGTCGGCGTTGAGGGCCGCCGTCTCTGGGTCGACGGCATCGGGATGGAAGAGGCGAGGATCGAGCATCGGGATCTTGCGCGCGAGGAAGGGATCGTCCATGTGGTGAAAGGCGCGGCGGCATGACCGCACACGCACAACGCCGGCAGGTGCCGGTGCGAGGAAACCACGCGAGGCCGGCCTTGGTCCAGAGCGAAGGACGGCCACGGCAGACGAAGGATCGGACCATGGCGAACGGCTCGCTTCAGCGCTTTCTCGGCGGCTCGCCCCTGTCCGTCCTCGTCAAGCTGATCTTCCTGTCGATTCTTGTCGGCGCCATCATGGCCTTCCTCGGCATCACGCCGCTCGGCCTCGTCGACGGCATCGTCGATTTCATCCGTCGCGTCATCGGACGCGGCTTCGAGGCCGTGCGCGAGGTCGGCCAATGGCTGCTTTACGGTGCCGTCATCGTCGTGCCCGTCTGGCTGATCGTGCGCCTGTTCGGCCGCCGGTAGCCGCCATGGCCACTGCCATCGCCGATCCGGCAGGCGCCCCTCGCCGCATCGAGGCGACCCATCGGCGCATCGTCCTGCTGGCGCTGCCGATGACGCTGTCGCATGTGACGACGCCGCTGCTCGGCCTCGTCGATGCGACGGTGATCGGACGGCTGGGCGAGGCGCACCTGCTCGGCGCCGTCGCCATCGGCGGCGTCATCTTCGATTTCCTGTTCTGGAGCTTCGCCGCACTGCGCATGGGCACGGCCGGCCTCACGGCCCAGGCCTACGGACGGGGCGACGACCGGGAGCTCGATCGCGTGCTCGCCCGCGCCCTGGCTATCGCGGCCGTGGCGGGCGCCATCCTTGTGCTCCTCAAATGGCCGATCGGCCTTGCCGCCTTCGCGCTGGTGGGGGCGAGTGACGCCGTGACCCAGGCCGCCTGGGCCTACTATGACGTGCGTATCTGGTCGGCGCCCTTCGCCTTCGCCAACTTCAGCATCCTCGGCAGCGTCATCGGCCGCGGCCGCACCGACCTCGGCCTGCTGCTGCAGGTGACCATAAACCTGCTCAACATCGTCCTCACGCTCATCTTCGTCGGGCTCGGCCTCGGCGTCACGGGCGCGGCCCTCGGGACGCTGCTGGCTGAGGCGGCGGGAGCAGGACTTGGCCTCCTGCTGCTGGCGCGGCTCGGCTCCCGCCCCTTCGCGGTGTCGCGGGCAGACCTCCTTGAGCGGGACAAACTGCTCGCGATGCTCGGCCTCAACGCCGACATCGTGGTGCGCACCGTCGCCCTGCTGCTCGCCTTCGGCATCTTCTCGGCCTACGGCGCCCGCCAGGGCGACGTGACGCTGGCGGCGAACGCCGTGCTCTACAACATGTTCCTGATCGGCGGCTATTTCCTCGACGGCTTCGCCACCGCCGCCGAACAGCTGTGCGGCCAGGCGCTCGGCAGCCGAGACGCGCACGGCTTCCGGCGGGCGACAGGGCTCGCCCTGTTCTGGTGCCTCGTTTTCGGCGCCGGCAGCTCGCTCGCCTTCTTCGCCTTCGGCCACAGCTTCATCGACTTCGTCTCAACGAATGCCGAGGTCCGCGCCATGGCGCGCGATTTCCTCGCCTTCGCCGCCCTCACGCCCGTCGCCGGGGCGGCGGCCTTCACCTTCGACGGTGTCTATATCGGCGCGACATGGGGGCGGGCGATGCGCAACCTGATGATCGCCGCGTTCGCGATCTTCCTCGCGACCTTCCTTGCCCTGCTGCCGCTCGGCAACGCCGGCCTGTGGACGGCGCTCCTCGTGTTCCTCGCCGTGCGCGGCATCGGCCAGGGCCTCTTCTTCCCGCGCCTCGCCCGTGCGGCCTTCACCCCCGCGGCCGGCTGAAGGCTCAGGCCTTGAGGGCAAGGTCCGCCGCGTTGCGGCCGACGACGGGCAACAGGCTGTCGAGCCCCTCGCGCGCGAGCCGCTCGCACAGCCCCGCCTTGATGTCATGCACCAGGTTCGGCCCCTTGTAGACGAGGCCCGTGTAGAGCTGTAGCAGCGTGGCCCCGGCGGTGATCTTAGTCCAGGCCGCCTCGGCCGAATCGATGCCTCCGCCGCCGATGAGCGGGAAGGCGCCCTCCACCCGCTGGTAGGTGGCCGCGAGCATCGCCGTGGCAAGGGGAAAGAGCGGCTTGCCGGAGAGGCCGCCGGCCTCCTGGCCGACATCCGTCTCCACGAGACCGGGCGGGCGCGTCACCGTCGTGTTCGACACGATCAGCCCGTCGATGCCGCGCCGGCGCGTCACCGCCACCAGCGCGTCGAGCTCCGGCAGCGTCAGGTCCGGCGCGATCTTGAGGAGCACCGGCCGGCGCCCGTGCGCCTCGGCCACGCTGTCGCGCATCTCGATGACGCGGGCCAGAAGCTCATCAAGCGCGGCAGCATGCTGCAGGTCGCGCAGGCCGGGCGTATTGGGCGAGGAAACGTTGACGGTGAAATAGGCGGCATAGGGTGCGAAGGCGCGGATGCCGGCCACATAGTCCGCCACCCGGTCCTTCGTATCCTTGTTGGCGCCGATGTTGACGCCGACGAGGCCGGGACGATTGCCACGGCGGGCGAGCCGCGCAACCCCGGCCGCATGCCCCTCGTTGTTGAAGCCGAAACGGTTGATCACCGCCTCATCGCGCACGAGGCGGAAGAGCCGCGGCCGGCGGTTTCCGGGCTGCGGGCGCGGCGTCATCGTCCCCACCTCGACGAAACCGAAACCGAGGCCGAAAGCCCCGTCGACGGCCTCGGCATTCTTGTCGAAACCCGCAGCAAGGCCGATGGGGTTGGGAAAGTCGAGGCCGAAGGCCCTGACGGCGAGGACGGGCGCATCCGGCCCCGGCGCCGCGACGGGCATCATCGAAAGAGCACGGACGGCGAGGCGGTGGCTGGTTTCGGGATCGAGGGCGAACAGCGCGGGCCGCGCGACGGTTGCGAGAAACGACAACATCACAGGCCGTCCGGAAACTGATGGCGTCCGTCCGCGCCCAGCGGCAGGGGCACGACCGAACGAACTGCCGAAAGGGCGAGCGGACCGTAAAGGTGCGGAAAGAGCGCTCCGCCACGCGACGGCTCCCAGCGCAGCGCCTCACCCAAGACGGCAGCCTCGACGGCCACGAGGACAAGGTCGTCCTGGCCGGTGAAATGCTTCTCCGCCGTCTCGCGGACCTGCTCGGCCGTCGAGAAATGAATGAAGCCATCCGCGACATCGACCGGGGCGCCGGCGAACACGCCGGCAGCCTCCGCCTCGGCCCACATCTGCCGCGGACAAATCTTGTACACCAACGCCACTACAAAACTCCTGCGCGCACGTCTCGCTGTAGGGGCTCGCGCGGCGAAGATCAATCTGCACAAAACGGTATTCAAAGGTTGTTGCGGCAAGATTTCGCACGAGACAATGAGGGCAATAAGTCCTATAGTTAGACTGTCATCCTAACGCGGCGGAGTGCCCCGCTGCGCGATGCACCATTTCCGCGAAGTGGGAGGTGGGCATGCTGTCGCACGAATCGATCTGGAACGCGATCGACGCTCTGGCGTCCCGTTATGGTCTCAGCGCCTCGGGGCTGGCGCGCAAGGCCGGCCTCGATCCGACAGCCTTCAACCGCTCCAAGCGCATTGGTGCGGACGGGCGCCCGCGCTGGCCCTCGACCGAATCCATCGCCAAGGTGCTCGATGCCACCGGCGCAACGATCGACGACTTCCTGTCGGTGGTCCGTCAGCAGGAGCAGGTGCCTCACCGGACGATACCGCTCATCGGTTTTGCCCAGGCCGGGCGCGGCGGCTTCTTCGATGACGGCGGCTTTCCGGTCGGCACAGGCTGGGACGAGGTGTCCTTCCCCGACGGCATCGACGAGAGGGTCTATGCACTCGAGATCTCCGGCGACTCGATGATGCCGCTCTATCGCGACGGCGACATCATCATCGTCTCGCCGACATCAAGCGTGCGGCGCGGGGACCGGGTCGTGGTCAAGACCACTGACGGCGAGTTCATGGCCAAGGAGCTGAAGCGCCGGACGGCCCGCACAGTGGAGCTGCGCTCGCTCAACCCCGAGCACGAGGATCGCATCCTGCCCGTCAGCGATATCGCCTGGATGGCGCGCATCATCTGGGCGAGCCAGTAGGGACCACGCAAGCGAAAGCCGCCGGATTGCTCCGGCGGCCCCTGTCGTCCGACCGGCCGGGCAGCACCCGGCCGGTTTTTCGGCCAGCCTTACTCGGCCACCTTCTCGGCGTCCGAATTCGAGTCCGCCTTGGCCTTGGCCTCGAGGTCCTCGCCGGTCTCCTGGTCGACGGCCTTCATCGACAGGCGCACCTTGCCGCGCTCGTCGAAGCCGAGCAGCTTGACCTTGACCTTCTGGCCTTCCTTGACGACATCCGTCACCTTCTGCACCCGCTGGGCCGCGAGCTGCGAGATGTGGACGAGGCCGTCGCGCGAGCCGAAGAAGTTGACGAAGGCGCCGAAGTCCGTGGTCTTCACCACCGTGCCCTCGTAGATCACGCCGACTTCCGGCTCGGCCGCGATGCTCTTGATCCAGTTGATCGCCGCCGTGATCGACTTGAGGTCGGACGAGGCCACCTTGACCGTGCCGTCGTCGGAGATGTCGATCTTGGCGCCGGTCTTCTCCACGATCTCGCGGATGACCTTGCCGCCCGAGCCGATGACCTCGCGGATCTTGTCCTGAGGGATCTTGATGGTCTCGATGCGCGGCGCGTACTGGCCGAGCTCGGCGCGGGCGCCGGAGAGGGCCTTCGACATCTCGCCGAGGATGTGCATGCGCCCGGCCTTCGCCTGCTCGAGGGCGACACGCATGATCTCCTCGGTGATGCCGGCGATCTTGATGTCCATCTGCAGCGCGGTCACGCCCTGGTCGGTGCCCGCGACCTTGAAGTCCATGTCGCCAAGATGGTCCTCGTCGCCGAGGATGTCCGTCAGCACCGCATAGCGGTCACCCTCGAGGATGAGGCCCATGGCGATGCCGGCCACCGGGCGGCGCAGCGGCACGCCCGCGTCCATCAGCGACAGGGAGGCGCCGCACACCGTCGCCATCGACGAGGAACCGTTCGACTCGGTGATCTCGGAAACCACGCGGATCGTGTAGGGGAACTCGTGATGGGGCGGCAGCATCGGGTGGATGGCGCGCCAGGCGAGCTTGCCGTGGCCGATCTCGCGGCGGCCGGGCGAACCCATGCGGCCCGTCTCGCCCACCGAATACGGCGGGAAGTTGTAGTGCAGCAGGAAGGTTTCCTTGTAGGTGCCTTCCAGCGAGTCGACGAACTGCTCGTCGTCACCCGTGCCGAGCGTCGCGACGACCAGCGCCTGCGTCTCGCCGCGGGTGAAGAGCGCCGAGCCGTGCGTGCGCGGCAGGAAGCCCACTTCCGCCTGGATGGGACGCACGGTCTTGACGTCGCGCCCGTCGATGCGCGTGCCGGTGTCGAGGATGTTCCAGCGCACGATCTTGGCCTGGACGTCCTTGAAGACGGCCTTGACCTGCTCGGCGTCGAAGCGGGCCTCGCCCTCCTCCGGGCAGAGCGCTGCCAGCACCTTGGCCTTGGCGGCGTCCACCGCGGCATAGCGCTCCTGCTTCTCGACGATCTTGTAGGCGTCGCGCAGGTCCGCCTCGGCGATCTCGAGGACCGCCTTCTCCACCTCGGAAAGGTCCGCGATCTCGAGCTGGCGCGGCTCCTTCGCCGCCTTCTCGGCCAGGCTGATGATGGCGTCAATGACCGGCTGGAAGTGCTTGTGGCCGTACATCACGGCGCCGAGCATCACGTCTTCCGGCAGCTCCTTGGCCTCCGATTCCACCATCAGCACCGCATCGGCCGTGCCGGCGACGACGAGGTCAAGGTCCGAGCTCTCCATCTCGGCGAGCGTCGGATTGATCTTGTACTCGCCGCCGATGTAGCCGACCCGCGCCGCGCCGATGGGGCCGGTGAAGGGCACACCCGACAGGGTCAGGGCCGCCGAGGCCGCCACCATCGAGACGATGTCAGGATCATTCTCGAGGTCATGGCTCACCACCGTGACAATGACCTGGGTGTCGCAACGCCAACCCTCGACGAACAGCGGGCGGATCGGGCGGTCGATGAGGCGGGAGACCAACGTCTCGCGCTCGCTCGGCCGGCCCTCGCGCTTGAAATAGCCACCCGGGATGCGGCCGGCCGCGTAGGCCTTCTCCTGATAGTTCACGGTCAGCGGCATGAAGTCGACGCCGGGCTTCGGCTCCTTCGCCGCCACCACGGTGGCGAGCACGGTCGTCTCGCCATAGGTCGCGAGCACGGCGCCGTCCGCCTGGCGGGCGATGCGACCGGTCTCGAGGGTGAGCTTCCTGCCGGCCCAGTCCAGTTCCACGCGTTGGATGTCAAACATGTCTTTTCTCTCATGGTCGGGCCATGTGGTCGACGCCATGAGCAAGACGGCGAGAAGCTACCCGGCCCGCCGGCCCTGGGGGGCGCGAACGGCGGGAAGCGTCTGGCGATCCTGCCATGGTCGTCAGCCTGGCCGGTTCGCGGCCCCTCCCCGTGGAAGGGCCTGACGCAGAGCCGGGGGAATGCATCGACATGCAGCTGTCCTCCCGGCTCGAGGTGCCGCGCCCCGGGGGCGCCGCACCGGTCTTGGGCCGCGTCGCCCAGGACGCGGCGGCAAAATGCCCGGAGCGCGGACGCTCCGGGCAGAGCCTTCAGCGACGAAGGCCGAGACGCTCGATGAGAGCGCGGTAGCGGGCCTCGTCCTTCCTCTTCAGGTAGTCGAGCAGCGAACGGCGCTGCGAAACGAGCTTGAGAAGGCCACGCCGGGAATGGTTGTCCTTGGTGTGGACCTTGAAGTGCTCGGTCAGGTTGACGATGCGCTCCGTGAGGATCGCAATCTGCACTTCCGGAGAGCCCGTATCGTTCGGTTCGCGGGCATATTCCTTGAGGAGCGCCTGCTTGCGCTCGGCCGTGATCGACATCGGTTCGTCCTTTCGCTTGAGGTTATCGATACCACCGCCGCTCACGCGGGAGGCGGCTTGCCGCCGGCCGGGCCGGGATGTCGTCCAGCGCGGTCGGGTCGGCATGCTGCGCGCGGGGCATGCCCCACGCGAAGCGGTCTCTATATACCGATTGTCACGCCAACACCAGAGCGGCCGTCAGCGCGCCTGCGGCAGGTTGAAGATGCGGCGCGGATGCAGCTCGCCATGTTCGATGTCTCCGAGCGCCACGAGCGTGCCGTGGGCGAACACCGCCACGCAGCCCTCGTCGAGCGGCGCATCGCGGCCGCGCAGCAGCACGGACTGGCCGCGCACAAGCCGTCCGGCGTCCGAGCGTGAGACGGCGACCTGCGGCAGCGCGGCGAGGCCGACTGCCACGGGCTTCAGTCCCTTCTGCGCCCGCGTCACCTCGTCGAGCTCCTCGAGCTCGCGCAGCGCCTCGATGGAAATACCGTCCGCCTCCTCGAAGGGACCGACGCGCGTGCGCCGCAGCGTCGCCACATGACCGAGGCAGCCGAGCGCCCGGCCGAGGTCGCGCGCGATGGCCCGAACATAGGTGCCCTTGCCGCACTCGGCGGCGAAGACGCTGGTCTGACCGTCGTGGGACACGAGGCTCAGGCGGTCGATCTGCACAGGGCGCGCCTGCAGCTCCACCACCTCGCCGTCGCGGGCGAGGTCATAGGCGCGCTCGCCGTCGATCTTGATGGCCGAGAAGCGCGGCGGCACCTGCATGATGGTGCCCGTGAAGCGCGGCAGCAGCGCCTCGATGGCCGCCCGGTCGGGCCGCACATCGCTGGTGGCCACCACGTTGCCCTCGGCGTCGTCGGTGTCGGTCTCGGCACCCCAGCTCACGGTGAACGAATAGGCCTTGCGCCCGTCCATGACGAAAGGGACGGTCTTCGTCGCCTCGCCCAATGCCACGGGCAGGATGCCCGAGGCGAGCGGGTCGAGCGTGCCGGCGTGGCCCGCCTTCTTGGCGTTGAAGATGCGCTTGATGACGGCGACGGCATGGGTCGAGGTCATGCCGACGGGCTTGTCGAGCACCACCCATCCGTGAACGTCGCGCTTCTTCGGGCGCGGCGGCCGCGGCCCCCGCTGGCCCTCGCGCGCCTGTAGGCTGCCTTCCCCTGCGCCCTGCGCCGTGCCGACGCCACGCTGTTCCTTGTCCTGGCTCATCGAGAGGTGATCCGTTGCCGTCAGGCTTCTTCGTCATTGTCGCCCGCACCTTCGGGACGGGCGAGGTCCCTGCGGACCTTCTCGCTCTGCAGGAGCGTGTCGATCCGCTGCGCCTCGTCGAAGCTCTCGTCGAGACGAAAGCGCACGTCGGGCGCGAACTTGAGGTTGACGCGGCGCGCCAGCTCCCCGCGCAGGAAGCGCCGGTTGCGGTCGAGCGCGGCCAGCACCTCCTTGGCGTCCTGCCCGCCCAGCGGCATCACGAAGATCGTCGCTAGCCTGAGGTCGGGGCTCATGCGCACTTCCGGCACGGTGATGACGTGCGAGGTCAGCACCTCGTCCATCACCTCGCCGCGGGCGAGGATGTCGGCAAGGGCGTGACGCACCGCCTCGCCGACACGCAACTGGCGCTGGGACGGCCCGGCGCCCTTGTCGAAACGTGATTTGGCCATGTCTTCTTCCCGGGATCGGACCGGGTCCTGCGGCCTTGCGGCCGATTGCAACGACACGCCCGCACCGCGACCGGGAAGGCCGCGGGGCGTGCGCCGGCATGCGCCGGCCGGGACGGGCCCGGCCTGCAAACATGCCTCCTACGCAGCCCTCAGAGCGTGCGCTTCACTTCCTCGACGCGGTAGCACTCGATGATGTCGCCGACGCGCATGTCCTGGTAGTTCTCGAAGGCCATGCCGCATTCCTGACCGGCGACAACCTCCTTCACGTCGTCCTTGAAGCGCTTGAGCTGGCTGAGCTTGCCCTCGTGAATGACGACGTTGTCGCGGATGAGGCGCACGTTGGCCCCGCGCTGGACGACACCATCCGTGACGCGGCAGCCCGCGATCTTGCCGACCTTCGTGATGTTGAAGATCTCGAGGATCTGCGCATTGCCCAGCATGTGCTCGCGCAGCGTGGGCGCCAGCATGCCCGACATCGCCTGCTTCACGTCATCCACGAGGTCGTAGATGATGTTGTAGTAGCGGATCTCGATGCCGAGTCGCTCGGAGGCCTCGCGCGCCTCCTTGTGGGCACGGACGTTGAAGCCGATCACGGCCGCGCCGGAGGCTTCCGCCAGCGTCACGTCGCTCTCGGTAATGCCGCCGACACCCGCGTGGATGACACGCGCCTGCACCTCGTCGTTGCCGATCTTCTCGAGCGCACCGACGATGGCCTCGACCGAGCCCTGCACGTCGGCCTTGACGACAAGCGGGAACTCCTTGCGGCCGGCACCCTCCTTGAGATCGCGCATCATGTCGGCGAGCGAGCGGGCCTGGCTGGCGCCGCGGGCCGCCAGACGATCGCGCTTCACGCGCTCGCGGTAGCCGGTGATCTCGCGGGCGCGGGCCTCGGAGTCGACCACCGCGACGCGGTCGCCCGCCTCGGGCGTGCCGTTGAAGCCGAGCACCTCGACCGGCACCGACGGGCCGGCCTCCTTGAGCTGCCCGCCGTTGTCGGCCACGAGCGCGCGCACCTTGCCCCATTCGGAGCCGGCAACGACGATGTCGCCGACGCGCAGCGTGCCGCGCTGCACGAGCACGGTGGCGACCGGACCACGGCCGCGGTCGAGCTTCGCCTCGATGACGGTGCCTTCGGCGGCGCGGTTGGGGTTGGCCTTGAGCTCGAGGATCTCGGCCTGGAGCTGCAGGCTCTCGAGCAGCTTGTCGAGATTGGCGCCCGTCTTGGCCGACACCTCAACCTCGAGCGTCTCGCCGCCCATCGATTCCACCACCACCTCGTGCTGGAGCAGCTCCGTTCGCACGCGCTGGGGATTGGCCTCGGGCTTATCGATCTTGTTGATCGCCACGATCATCGGCACGCCGGCGGCCCTGGCGTGGTTAATGGCCTCGATCGTCTGCGGCATGACGCCGTCATCGGCCGCCACGACGAGCACGACGATGTCCGTCACCTTGGCGCCGCGGGCACGCATGGCCGTGAAAGCGGCGTGGCCGGGCGTGTCGATGAAGGTGATCTTGCCGCCGAGCGGCGAGGTCACCTGGTAGGCACCGATGTGCTGCGTGATGCCGCCAGCCTCGCCGGAGACGACGTTGGTCTTGCGGATGGCGTCGAGCAGCGAGGTCTTGCCGTGGTCGACGTGACCCATGATGGTCACGACCGGCGGGCGCGGCTCGAGCGTGCCCTCCGGATCCGGCTCGTCGAACAGCCCCTCCTCGACGTCCGCCTCGGAAACACGCTTGACGGTGTGGCCCATCTCCTCGGCGATGAGCTGCGCCGTATCGGCGTCGATCACATCCGTGATCTTCATCATCTGCCCCTGCTTCATCAGCAGGCGGATGACGTCCACGGCCCGCTCCGACATGCGGTTGGCGAGCTCCTGGATGGTGATCGTCTCCGGGAGGATGACCTCGCGGCTGATCTTCTCCTTCGGCTCGTTGTGGCTGTGGCCCTTCATGCGCTGCAGGCGGCGGCGGAAGGCAGCGGCCGAATGGGTGCGCTCCTCGTCTCCGGCCGTCAGGGCAGCAGTCACCGTCAGGCGCCCGCGGCGACGCTCCTCGCCTCCGCCACGGCTCGGCTTGGGAGCCGGCGCAGCGGCCGGACGCGGCGCAGCCCCGGGGGAGCGGCGCGGCGCGCGGCCGTCGTCGTCGTCCGCAACGGCACGGCCCGCCGGCCCACCGGCGGGACGGCGCGCCTCGGCCGGGGTCGCGGGACGCATCTCGCCGCGCGGCGCAGCGGCGGCGGCACCCGACGCCTCGGCGGCAGCCGGACGCTCCTCCGTCCCCAGGCGGCGAGCCGCCTCTTCCTCGGCCTTGCGCTTGCGCTCCTCGTCGAGGCGGCGACGCTCCTCTTCCTCGCGCTTGCGGGCTTCGGCAGCCTCGCGCTCGCGGCGTTCCTGCTCCTCACGCTCGGCGCGGCGGCGCGCCTCTTCCTCGGCGCGCTTGCGCTCCTCGATCTCGCGGCGCTTTGCATCCTGCAGGGCCTGCAGGCGCGCATCGCGCTCTTCCTCGGTGAGCGAGCGCAGGACGACGCCGGACGGACGCGGCGCAGACTGCCCACGGCCCTGCGCCGGACGGCCACCCTGCGGCGCGGGCGCAGCCGGCCGCTGAGCCGGCGCGGCGGGCGCCGCGGCCTGCGGCTGCGCCGGAGCCGGCTGCTCGCCACCGGGCCCGATGACGCGACGCTTCACCTTCTCGACCACCACGGCCTTCGAACGGCCGTGGGAGAAGCTCTGGCGCACCACGCCCTGTTCGACGGGGCGCTTCAGCGTGAGCGTCTTCGACGGCGTCACGCTCAGCGTCTTGTCGGTCGGGTTTTTCGTGTCACTCATTCGGCTCGAATCCTGCGCCTACGTGTTTGTCCAAATCTCGCTCGTGCGGCACGCCCGGGGCCTCGTCCCCCGGCGGTGTGCCGCCTTCTCCATTGCGGTAGCGCGCCAGCCGGCGCCACCGCGCAAGAAATCCCTCGCTGCCCGGCCCGGCGATCAGGGCAGCATGTATCACATGTGAGCGCCCCAATGCCAAATCCAAATCGTGGCCCGCAAAAACTTCGACCACGTCGACCTCCGCGGCGCGCTCGCCGAACCCGCGGAAAAGCGCCTGCGCGATCTTGCGCCGCCCGTCAGCCGCGGCCTCCGCGGCGTGGATGACGGCCCTGACGCGCCCGGCTGCCGCCGCCTCTTCCACCTTGCCGAAGCCGGTCACCACGAGGCCCGCCTTGTTGGCGAGGGCAAGCGCCTGCACGCTGTCGCGCCGCAGAAGCTCCTCCACGTCATCGGCCAGGGTCGCGGGTACCGTGACCTGCGCCTTGAGCCCCCGGGCGAAAGCCTTGCGGCGGACGGCCTCGGCCACCAGTGCACGGCTGGCGCCGACCCAAACGCCACGCCCGGGCAGCTTACGGCGCAAATCGGGCACGATCGTGCCGTCCGGCGCCGCGACGAAGCGGATCATCTCGTCCGGGTCGCGCTCGGCCCGCGTCACGATGCAGCGCCGGTGCGGCCCTTCGTCCCTCCTACGCGGCACGTCCCACTCCTCGAGCGACCGGCCCGCACCTGCCCGGCGTCAGCCTTCCTGCGCCGGCGCGTCAGCCTCAACTTCGTCCTCGTCCTCGTCCTGCGGCTCGATCCAGCCCGCCTTGACGCGCGCGGACATGATCATGTCCTCGGCCTGCTGGCGCGAGACCTCGAACTCGTCGAGGATGCCCTTGTGGCGCGTCGTCTCGGAGCCGTTGCGCTCGGTCCAGCCGGCGAGCTCGTCCGTCGCGCAGCCGGCCAGATCCTCGATCGTCTTGATGCCGTTCTCGCCGAAGGCGACGAGCATCGCCGTCGTCACGCCGTCGATCTCGCGCAGCTCGTCCGAGACGCCGAGCTGCCGGCGCCGGGCGTCAAGCTCGGCCTCGCGCTTGGCGAGATATTCCTGGGCGCGGGTCTGGAGCTCCTGCGCCGTCTCCTCGTCGAAGCCGTCGATGGTCGACAGCTCCGGTAGGTCGACGTAGGCGATCTCCTCAACCGAGCTGAAGCCCTCGGAAGCAAGCAGCTGGCCGACGACTTCGTCGACGTCGAGCGCCTCCATGAACAGCTTGGTGCGCTCGGCAAACTCCTTCTGACGGCGCTCCGACTCCTCGGCCTCGGTGAGGATGTCGATATCCCAGCCGGTGAGCTGTGAGGCGAGGCGCACGTTCTGGCCGCGGCGGCCGATGGCAAGCGACAGCTGCTCGTCGGGCACCACCACCTCGATGCGCTCGGAATCCTCGTCGAGCACCACCTTGACCACCTCGGCCGGCTGCAGCGCGTTGACGATGAAGGTGGCTGCGTCAGGCGACCAGGGAATGATGTCGATCTTCTCGCCCTGCAGCTCCTGCACCACGGCCTGGACGCGCGAGCCGCGCATGCCGACGCAGGCGCCGACAGGGTCGATGGAACTGTCGCGCGAGATCACCGCGATCTTGGCACGCGAGCCCGGATCGCGGGCCACCGCCTTCACCTCGACGATGCCGTCGTAGATCTCCGGCACCTCCTGGGCGAAGAGCTTCGCCATGAACTGCGGGTGCGTGCGCGACAGGAAGATCTGCGGGCCGCGCGTCTCGCGGCGCACGTCGTAGAGATAGGCGCGGATGCGGTCGCCGGGGCGGAACGTCTCGCGCGGGATCAGCTCGTCACGGCGCACGATCGCCTCGCCGCGCCCGAGATCAACGATGACGTTGCCGTATTCGACGCGCTTGACCGTGCCATTGACGATCTCGCCGATGCGGTCCTTGTACTCCTCGTACTGCCGGTCGCGCTCGGCCTCGCGCACCTTCTGCACGATGACCTGCTTGGCCGACTGGGCGGCGATGCGGCCGAAGTCGAAGGGCGGCAGGGTGTCGGCGATGACGTCGCCGATCTGCGCGGCCGGGTTGTGACGACGGGCATCCTCGAGGCTGATCTGCGTCGCCATGTCCTCGACGTTCTCAACCACCTGGAGGTGGCGCGCCAGCCTGAGCTCACCCGTGCGCGGATTGATCTCGGCGTGGATGTCCGTCTCGGCCCCATAGCGCGAGCGCGCCGCCTTGGCGATCGCATCCTCCATCGCCGCAAGCACGATGGAACGGTCAATCACCTTTTCGCGTGCAACCGCATCCGCGATCTGCAAAAGCTCGAGCCTGTTGGCGCTGACGGCCATGTCCGTCACTCCTCCTCCTGATGCCCCGCCGCCCGGCATGCACCGGCCAGCAGGATGAAATGCGTTGCCGCAGCACAGCCGCGGCTAGTTGATTGCGTCCCCGGTATCGTCTTCCACCTCGCCGGCATCCTCGCCCACCCGGGCGGCCTTGGCACGACGCAGCGCCTCGGTGATCAGGGCGTCTGTGAGGACGAGCCGTGCCTCGGCGATGTCAGCGAGCGCGATCGCCACCTCAGCCTCTTCATCCGGCTTGGCGTCACCGCGCTTCAGCCTGACGCTGCCGTCGGCCAACCCCAGAAGGATACCACGAAAACGCTTGCGGCCGCAGACCGGCAGGCTCGTCTCGATCTTGGCCTCGTGGCCGCTCCAGCGCTCGAAATCGGAGGCGCGCACCAGCGGCCGGTCGATGCCGGGCGAGGAAATCTCGAGGTGGTAGGCACCCTGGATCGGATCCTCGAGGTCGAGCACCGGCGAGACGCCGCGGCTCACGATCTCGCAATCGTCAACCGTCATCGTGCCGTCCGGCCGCTCGGCCATGATCTGCACGGTGCAGCCGTTCTGCCCCGTCACCTTGACGCGCACGAGCCGGTAGCCGAGGTCCGCGAGCACGGGCGAGACGATCGCGGCGACGCGCGCGGCAACGCCCGTCTCCTCGATGATCCGGGCCTCGTCCTGCTCCATGGTGCGGCTCCTCCAGCCGATGGCGCCGCCCTGTAAGGGGCCGCGCAGCAAATGATGCCGACGCCCAGAACGAAAAAGAGCGGACCCGGCGGGGCCCACTCCGTCACGGTTCCATCGAACCATTCTGGATGTCAGGATGGCCGCAACATAATCGCGCTGCCGCGCCGGCGCAAGTCCCGCCGGCTGAAAAGGCCGCCGCCCCTAGAGCAGGCCCGCCGGCCGCTCACCCGTGGCCCAGGCGAGCGCCTGCTCCAGCCGGTCGTTGCCCCAGAACATCTCGCCGTCGGCGCACAGGAAGGTCGGCGCGCCGAAGATGCCGCGCGTGCGCGCCTCCTCCGTCTCGGCCCGCAGGCGGGACTTCACCGCAGCAGCCTGCGCCGAGGACACGGTGGACGCCACGTCGACGCCAAGCTCGCGCAGGATGTCGCTGATGACGGTGATGTCCGAGATCGAGCGCCCCTCGCCGAACTCGGCCGCGAAGACAGCGCGCGTGAAGGCGGATGCCAGCCCCTTCTCCCGCAGCGCGAGCGCGAGCCGCGCCGCCGTGAGGCTGTTCTGCGGGAAGGGGTCGGGCCGCTTCAGGGGAAGCGCGAGCCGCGCCGCCTCGCGCGTCACGTCCCGCCACATGTAGCGCCCCTTGCTCGGAAAGAGGTTGAAGGGCGAGGATGCCCAGCCCTGCCCGGCGAAGATGGGCCCGAGCAGGAAGGGCCGCCACCGGATCTCCACGCCCGCCGCCTCGGCCAGCGGCTCGATGCGCATGGCGGCGAGATAGGAATAGGGCGAGGCAAAATCGTACCAGAAGTCGAGAACAGGACGCTGGGGCACGGACAACTCGAAACGCTGGAGGGGGGAAGCGGAAAGCGGCCTTCCCCTCGCCCACAATCGCGGCTTTCGCGTGGCAGGGGCGCGGCTCATCCGACAGTCCCCACTATCCACGGCTTGCACCCGGCCGCAGCCTCACTATAGTCCGGCCGCTTTCACTGCTTCATGGCGGCAGCGGCCGCTCCCACGAGCCTCACGAGTCCCCGATCATGTCCGACAAGCGCGTGAAGAAGGTCGTCCTCGCCTATTCCGGCGGCCTCGACACCTCCATCATCCTCAAGTGGCTGCAGACGACCTATGGCTGCGAGGTCGTCACCTTCACCGCCGATCTTGGCCAGGGGGAAGAGCTGGAGCCCGCGCGCCAGAAGGCCCTGCTCCTCGGCATCAAGCCGGAGAACATCTTCATCGAGGACCTGCGCGAGGAATTCGTGCGCGACTACGTCTTCCCGATGTTCCGCGCCAACGCCCAGTACGAGGGCTGGTATCTCCTCGGCACCTCCATCGCCCGCCCGCTCATCGCCAAGAAGCAGATCGAGATTGCCGAGAAGGTCGGCGCCGATGCCGTGGCCCACGGCGCCACGGGCAAGGGCAACGACCAGGTGCGCTTCGAGCTCAGCTACTACGCGCTGAAGCCGGACGTGACTGTCATTGCCCCCTGGCGCGAATGGGACCTGACCTCGCGTACCAAGCTGCTCGAGTTCGCCGAGCAGAACCAGATCCCCATCGCCAAGGACAAGCGCGGCGAGGCGCCCTTCTCCGTGGACGCCAACCTCCTGCACTCCTCGTCCGAAGGCAAGGTGCTCGAGGACCCGGCGCAGGAGGTGCCTGACTACGTCTATTCGCGCACCATCGACCCCGAGGCGGCGCCCGACAAGCCCACCTACATCACCATCGACTTCGAGAAGGGTGACCCGGTTGCCATCGACGGCGTCAGGATGTCGCCGGCAACGCTGCTTGCCAAGCTCAACGAGCTCGGCCGCGCCAACGGCATCGGCCGCCTCGACCTCGTCGAGAACCGCTTCGTCGGCATGAAGAGCCGCGGCATGTACGAGACGCCCGGCGGCACGATCCTGCTCGTCGCGCACCGCGGCATCGAGTCGATCACGCTCGACCGCGGTGCGGCGCACCTCAAGGACGAGCTGATGCCGAAATATGCCGAGCTCATCTACAATGGCTTCTGGTTCTCGCCCGAGCGCGAGATGCTGCAGGCGCTCATCGACAAGAGCCAGGAGTTCGTCACCGGCCAGGTGCGCCTCAAGCTCTACAAGGGCGGCGTGCACCTCGTCGGCCGCGAGAGCCCCTACTCGCTCTACGACCAGGAGCTCGTGACCTTTGAGGAAGGCGCCGTGGCCTACGACCACCGCGACGCCGCCGGCTTCATCAAGCTCAACGCCCTGCGCCTGCGCACGCTGGCCCAGCGCAAGCGCAAGCTCGGCCTCTGAGCCCCTCCCCCCAAACGTGACGAAAAGGCCGGGCATGCCCCGGCCTTTTTCGTGGGCGCTGCACTGCACCATGGGCTTTCGTTGACAACGGGGGGCAAAAGGCCGAGTCTCGCGCCCGTTCCGAGGGGGGCCCCGCTAGGGGGCTGAGATACCGCCGGCGCGGACGCATGAGCGCCCAGGCAACGCGGTGACCCTTAGGACCTGATCCGGGTCATGCCGGCGAAGGGACGGAAATGCGCGATCGACGCCAATCCCATACAAATCGCTGATGCCCGGATCTCCTTGTCGACCGAGGAGGAGATCCACATGACAGTGCATACCAAGCCCAAGACCGCCACTCCGGCAGCCGTCACGACCGGCCCCATCGCCGGCTCGCGCAAGGTCTACACGAGCCCTGAGGGCCGCCCGGACATCCGCGTGCCCTTCCGCGAGATCGCGCTCTCACCCTCATCGGGCGAGGAGCCGTTCCGCATTTACGACACCTCCGGCCCCTACACTGATCCCGAGGCGGTGATCGACCTTGCCGCCGGCCTTCCCTCCGTGCGCGGCGAGTGGATCGCCAGGCGCGGCTTCGCGAAGGTCGAGGCGCGCCCCGTGAAGCCGGAGGACAACGGCAACGTCTCGGCCGACAAGCTGGTGCCGCCCTGCCCGGCCCGGCGCGACGTGCTCGCCGGCAAGCCCGGCCAGCTCGTGACGCAGCTCGAGTTCGCTCGCGCCGGCATCATCACCGAGGAGATGATCTACGTCGCCCACCGCGAGAACCTCGGCCGCGCCGCCATGCTCGCCGGCGCCGAGGAGCGCCGGGCCGACGGCGAGGATTTCGGTGCCGAGATCCCGCCCTTCGTCACGCCCGAGTTCGTCCGCCAGGAGATCGCCCGCGGGCGCGCCATCATCCCGGCCAACATCAACCACCCGGAGCTGGAGCCGACCATCATCGGCCGCAACTTCCTGGTGAAGATCAACGCCAACATCGGCAACTCGGCCGTCACCTCCTCGGCGGCGGAAGAGGTGGAGAAGCTCGTCTGGGCCATCCGCTGGGGCGCCGACACGGTGATGGACCTCTCCACCGGCCGCAACATCCACAACATCCGCTCCTGGATCATGCGCAACGCGCCGGTGCCGATCGGCACGGTGCCGATCTACCAGGCGCTCGAGAAGGTGAACGGCGAGCCCGAGAAGCTCGACTGGGAAGTGTTCAAGGACACGCTCATCGAGCAGGCCGAGCAGGGTGTCGACTACTTCACCATCCACGCGGGCGTGCGCCTCGCCTACGTGCCGCTGACGGCCAGGCGCGTCACCGGCATCGTCTCGCGCGGCGGCTCCATCATGGCGCGCTGGTGCCTCGCGCACCACAAGGAGAGCTTCCTCTACGAGCGCTTCGACGAGATCTGCGACATCATGCGTCGTTATGATGTCTCGTTCTCGCTTGGCGACGGCCTGCGCCCCGGCAGCATCGCCGACGCCAACGACGAGGCCCAGTTCGCGGAGCTGGAGACGCTCGGCGAGCTCACCAAGGTCGCCTGGGACAAGGGCTGCCAGGTGATGATCGAGGGCCCCGGCCACGTGCCGATGCACAAGATCAAGGTCAACATGGACAAGCAGCTCGCCCACTGCGGCGAGGCGCCATTCTACACCCTCGGCCCGCTCACGACGGACATCGCCCCCGGCTACGACCACATCACCTCCGCCATCGGCGCGGCGATGATCGGCTGGTTCGGCACGGCCATGCTCTGCTACGTCACGCCCAAGGAGCACCTGGGCCTGCCCAACCGCGACGACGTGAAGGCCGGCGTGATCACCTACCGCATTGCGGCGCACGCGGCCGATCTCGCCAAGGGCCACCCGTCCGCCAGGCTGCGCGACGACGCCCTGTCGCGGGCGCGCTTCGACTTCCGCTGGGAGGACCAGTTCAACCTCTCGCTCGACCCGGATACGGCGCGCGCCTTCCACGACGAGACCCTGCCCAAGGACGCGCACAAGGTGGCGCACTTCTGCTCCATGTGCGGCCCCAAGTTCTGCTCAATGAAAATCACGCAGGACCTGCGGGCCGAGGCCGAACGCATGGTGGGCCTCGAGCAGAAGGCGCAGGAATTCCGGGAAAAGGGCGCCGAGATCTACATCCCGGCCGAATAGCCCGAGCGAAACGCGGGGCGGCGATGCTGCCCCGCGACTTGACACCGGCAGCGCCGCTGCCACAAAGCCCTCGACGAATTCCGCCGAGGAAAGAGCCGAGGAACAGCCATGACGCACGCCGATCTCGCCACCACCATCGACAGCGCCTGGGAGGAGCGGGCCGGCATCTCGCCTGCGACGCGCGGCCCCGTGCGCGAGGCGGTGGAGACGGCGCTTGCCCTGCTCGATTCCGGCAAGGCGCGCGTCGCCGAGAAGGTGGACGGCACCTGGCAGGTCAACCAGTGGCTCAAGAAGGCGGTGCTCCTCTCCTTCCGCCTCAACGACATGTCCGTCATCCCGGGCGGGCCGGGCAAGGCCACGTGGTGGGACAAGGTGCCCTCCAAGTTCGACGGCTGGGGTGAGGCCGAGTTCAAGGCGGCCGGCTTCCGCGCCGTGCCCAACTGCACCGTGCGCCGCGGCGCCTACATCGCCCCCGGCGTCGTGCTGATGCCCTCCTTCGTCAACCTCGGCGCCTATGTCGACGAGGGCACCATGGTCGACACCTGGGCGACGGTCGGCTCCTGCGCGCAGATCGGCAAGAACGTGCACCTGTCCGGCGGTGCCGGCATCGGCGGCGTGCTGGAGCCCCTGCAGGCCGGCCCGGTCGTCATCGAGGACAACTGCTTCATCGGCGCCCGCTCCGAGGTGGTGGAGGGCGTCATCGTCGGCGAGGGCTCGGTCCTCTCCATGGGCGTCTTCATCGGTGCCTCGACCAAGATCATCGACCGCACCACGGGCGAGGTCTTCGTCGGCCGCGTGCCGCCCTACTCCGTCGTCGTGCCCGGCACCCTGCCCGGCAAGCCGCTGCCCGACGGCACGCCCGGCCCCTCGCTCTACTGCGCCGTCATCGTCAAGCGCGTCGATGCCCAGACGAGGGCGAAGACGAGCATCAACGAGCTCCTGCGCGACTGAGGCTGCCCCGGCGGCCCTGCCGGCCAAGGCCGCAGGACAGGCGCAAGACATCCCGCGTCCCTGGCGGGCAGGCCGGCTCCGCCCGGCCGGCGCCGGGCGCCATCCCGCGAGGCTTCCATGACCCACGCCGACCCTGTTGCGCTCGCCCAGGCGCTGATCCGCTGCCCGTCGGTCACGCCCGCCGAGGCCGGGGCGCTCGCCTTTTGCGAGGCCGTGCTTGCCGAGGCGGGCTTCTCCACCGAGCGCGTCACCTTCTCGGCACCCGGTACGCCGGACGTCGAGAACCTCTATGCGCGCTACGGCACGGGGGCGCCCTTCCTCCTCTTCGCCGGCCACACCGACGTCGTGCCGCCGGGCGACGAGAGCCGCTGGCGGCATCCCCCCTTCTCCGGCACCGTCGAGAACGGTGTCCTCTACGGGCGGGGCGCCTGCGACATGAAGGGCGGCGTCGCCGCCATGCTCGCGGCGGCGATCCGCTTCGTCCGCGCCAATCCCGGCTTCTCCGGCTCCATCGGCTTCCTGCTGACCGGCGACGAGGAGGGGCCGGCTGTCAACGGCACCGTCAGGCTGCTCGAATGGGCGAGGGCGCGGGGCGAGCGCTTCGACCACTGCATCCTCGGGGAGCCGACGAACCCCAAGCACCTCGGCGACATGATCAAGATTGGCCGGCGAGGCTCGCTGACCGGCCACCTGACAGTGCACGGCCGGCAGGGGCACGTCGCCTATCCGCACCTCGCCGACAACCCGGTCCATGGCATGGTGCGCCTCGTCTCGGCGCTGCTCGCCGAGCCGCTCGACGCCGGCACGGCCCATTTCGCGCCGTCGAACCTCGAGATGACAACGCTCGACGTGGGCAACCCGGCGTCCAATGTCATCCCGGCCGAGGCGCGGGCGACGTTCAACATCCGCTTCAACGACACCTGGCAGCCCGAGACACTCGCGGCCGAGATCAGACGCCGCCTTGCCGCGGCGGCCGGCGACGCCATCCGCTACGACGTCGTCTTCGCGCCGACCAACGCGACCGCCTTCGTGACGGAGCCGGGCGACTTCGTCACCCTGGTGCAGGATGCGGTGGAGGCCCATACCGGCCGGCGGCCGGCGCTCTCGACCACGGGCGGCACGTCCGACGCGCGCTTCATCAAGGACTACTGCCCGGTGATCGAATACGGCCTCGTGGGCGAGACCATGCACCAGGTCGACGAATGCGTCCGGGTCAGCGACCTCGAGGCACTCACGGCCATCTACGAGACGGTGCTCGCGCGTTACTTCATGCCGGCGTGATGGCCGGAGCCGACATGGACAAGCCGGTGCGGCGCGGGCACCCTGCCCCTTCATGATTCAGCGCCGGCTGGCGCATTCCCACGAGGCGCGCATGGCCTTGCTGCCGCAGGAAATCATCCGCAAGAAGCGCGACGGTGCGGCGCTCACCGAGGAGGAGATCTTCTTCCTCATCGAGGGCCTGACGGAAGGGCGCGTCACCGAGGGCCAGGCGGCGGCCTTCGCCATGGCCGTCTTCTTCCGCGGCATGAACCTCGACGAGCGCGTGGCGCTGACCGAGGCCATGACGCGCTCCGGCGACGTGCTGCGGTGGGAGCTGCCCGGCCCGGTGCTCGACAAGCATTCGACGGGCGGCGTCGGCGACACGGTGAGCCTCGCGCTTGCGCCCGCTGTCGCGGCCTGCGGCGGCTTCGTGCCGATGATCTCCGGCCGCGGCCTCGGCCACACCGGCGGCACGCTCGACAAGCTCGACTCCATCCCCGGCTACGTGTCCCAGCCCGATGCGGACACCTTCCGCGCCGTCACGCGCAACGTCGGCTGTGCCATCATCGGCCAGACAGGCGACCTCGCGCCCGCCGACAGGCGGCTCTACGCCATCCGCGACATCACCGGAACAGTGGAATCGATCCCGCTCATCACGGCCTCGATCCTGTCGAAGAAGCTCGCCGCCGGGCTCGAGGGCCTGGTGATGGACGTCAAGGTCGGCTCCGGGGCCTTCATGACGAGCCTGGAGCAGGCGCAGTCGCTGGCGAAGAGCCTCGTGACGGTGGCGAACCGCGCCGGCCTGCCCACGAGCGCGCTGCTCACCGACATGGATGCGCCGCTCGCCAGCGCGGCGGGCAATGCGGTCGAGGTCGCCTATGCGGTCGACTATCTCACCGGCCGCCGGCACGAGCCGCGCTTTCATGAGGTAACCGTGCGGCTCGGCGCCGAGATGCTTTTCCTCGGCCGCATCGCCGCGAGCCCCGCCGAAGGCCGCGTGCGGATGGAGGAGGCCATCGCCAGCGGCCGCGCCGCCGAACGCTTCGGCATGATGGTGGCGGCCCTCGGCGGGCCGGCAGACTTCATCGAAGCGAGCGAACGCTACCTCGCCCGTGCGCCGATCGAGCGCGCCATCCACGCACAGCGCGACGGCTTCGTCGCGTCGGTCGACACCCGCGCCGTGGGGATCGCGGTCGTCGCGCTCGGCGGCGGCCGCACACGCGCGGAAGACCCCATCGACCATGCCGTGGGCCTCACGCAGCTCGCGGGCCCCGGCGACGAGGCGGGCCCAGACCGGCCACTCGCCATCATCCACGCGCGCGACAAAAGCACGGCCGATGCGGCCGAGGCCGCCCTGCGCCGGGCCTACACGATCACCGAGGACAGGCCGGCCGCGCGCGGCATCATTCTCGAACGTATGGCGGAGCGAACGGCATGACCATTCTTGTCGCCCTCACGGGCTGGCACGTCGATTCCTGGGTCGAGCGGCTGCAGCGCCTGCTGCCGGGCCGGCGCGTGGTGCGCTTCGGCGAGGCCTACGACCCCGCAGAGATCATCTATGGCGTGGCCTGGAAGCATCCGCCCGGCGCCTTCCGCGGCCTGCCGAACCTGAAGGCGATCTTCTCCCTGGGCGCCGGCGTGGACCACCTGATGGGCGATCCCGACCTTCCGGACGTGCCCATCGCGCGCGTCGTGGACCACGACCTCACGAACCGCATGAGCGAGTATGTCGTCCTGCACTGTCTGATGCACCTGCGCCAGCAGCGCCGCTACGACGCACAGCAGCGGGCGCATGTATGGGAGGACGACCGGCACCAGCCCGCCGCGCGCGACGTGCGGGTGGGTATCATGGGGCTCGGTGTCCTCGGGCAGGACGCCGCCCGCAAGCTCGCCGTCATGGGCTTCGACGTCGCAGGCTGGAGCCGCACGCCCAAGGACTGTCCCGGCCTGAAGGTATTCACCGGCGAGGCGGAGCGCGCCGCCTTCCTCGCCCGCACGGACATCCTCGTCCTTCTCCTGCCGCTGACGCCGGAGACCCGCGGCATCGCCAACTACGCGCTGTTCCGCGGCCTCGCCCGCGACGGCCGCCTCGGCGGCCCGGTGTTCATCAACGCCGGGCGCGGCGGCCTGCAGGTCGAGGAGGACATCCTGAGGGCGCTCGACGACGGCACGCTCCTGGCCGCCTCGCTCGACGTCTTCGAGACGGAGCCGCTGCCTGACAGCTCCCGCTTCTGGGACCACCCGAGCGTGATCGTGACGCCGCACAACGCCGCCATGAGCGATCCGGAGAGCGTCGTGCGCCTCGTCGCGCGCCAGATCGCGCGCCTGGAGGCCGGCGAGCCGCTGGAGCACCTCGTCGACCGCCAGCGGGGCTATTGAACCTCAGAGCCGCTTGATGCTCGTCACCGGCCCGGCGCCTGCCGCGTCGATCCGCGCGGCCGCGACGGCGAGCGGCTCGATCACCGTCGCCATATGGTGGCCGTTGGCGTGCAGCAGGTTGGCACCGTCCACCATGATGCCGACGTGCCCCTTCCAGAACACCAGATCCCCGCGTCTGAGGCCCTTGAACTCCTCGGTAATGGGCAGGGGCGTGCCGAGCGCCCGCTCCTGCATGTCGCTGTCGCGCGGGGCCTCGATGCCGGCGGCGGACAGCGCGAGCTGCACGAGGCCGGAACAGTCGATACCGAGGCTGGTCTTGCCGCCCCAAAGGTAGGGCACACCGACAAAGCGCTCGGCGACCGAGACGAAGTCGTCGGCGAGCGCGTGGTCCACGATGGCGAGGTGCCGGGCGAAGACGGCGCTGCCATCGGCGAGACGCGCGAAGTCGCCCTCGACGCTCGCCACGGCAACGCCGGCCATCAGCGAGAGCGCCGACACAGGCGGCAGCTTGATGGAGGGGCCAGGGTAGATAAAGGTGCGCAGCACCGCGACCCGATGCGTCGGCGCGGGCTCCGGCGGGCCGAGCGTCGACACGGGCAGGTAACCCACGTAGCCGTCGCTGGCGAGCTGACCCCAGGCCCAGCCCTCCTCCTCCTCGAAGACGCGCACGGCCTCGCCCGCGAGCGCCTCGGTGTCGAGCGGCGCGTCCGGGCGCGGCTCCCGTCTCAGCGGCGCGCTCGCCGCCACGACGCGCCGCTCCCTGGCCGGCACATAGCGTGCCGCCGAGACCGTGCCGGCAAGGAAGTCGGCCGCAAGATCGGGCCTGGCCGGCGTCGTGCGCGGATCAGTCAGCGTCATGGCCGTGTCTTCTCCTATCGCGGCAGCGCGCTGGCATGGGCGACGATAAGATCACCCAGCCGCTCCACGGCAAGCGCGCCCTTCACCGTCCGCTGTATCACGACATTGCGGCGGTCCGCATCATCCCTGCGGCGGGCGACGAGATCGAGCCGGCCCATCGTGTCGAGCGCGCGGGTGATGACGGGTTTCGTCACGCGCAGCTTGCTGGCGAGGCCGCGCACCGTATGGGGCGGCGGCTCCAGATAGATTGTGAGCAGGATGGCGAGCTGCCGCGCCGAGAGGTCAAAGGCAAGATCCTGCCCGTCCTCGCGCACGAGATCGAGCGTGACGCGATGCCAGAGGGTGAGAGCCTGCAGGGGCCGCAATTCGACGGGCATGGAACGGCGTCAATCGTTTCGGTTCCGTATTATTTCGGCAGCGCCCGGTGCGGGCAAGCGCGACCCGAAAGCGGGGTTAAGAAAGCCTCACCCGCGACTTTGGAGGCACCATTGGCAGGGACCTGCGTCTGGCAGGTACCTGCGGCGCTTGGCCGCCCGCCCCTGAACTCGACAAAAGAAGTACGACTTTTGTATTATGTGCAGCGCACCATGAAGTGCACCGCAAGAGGCACGACATGCTCTTCACGGCCGACGAGGTAGCCCGTTCCCTGCGTGGCTGCTGGCAGGTCCTGAACCGCAGCAGGGGCGCCCTCAACACCTTCGACGTCAGCGTCACCGGGTTCTGGCATTCCTTCCTCGCCATGGCGCTCACCGCGCCGGTCCTCGTTGTCGGCGTCGCGGCGGCGCGCCACAGCCGGTCCGGCCCGGAGTGGATGCTCGAGGGCGGGCTCTTCTCACAGCCGGACATCGTCCTCGGCCAGGCGCTCGTCATCGCCTCGGGCTGGTTGCTCTTTCCGCTCCTGATGCTCGGCTTCGTGCGGCTGATGGGGCTCGAGCGCCGCTACGTGGGCTACATCATCGCCTACAACTGGTCGAACGTCGCAGCGCTCCTGCTGCTCGCCCTGCCCCAGGCCCTGCACGTGCTCGGCCTCGCCACGGCGGGCCTGGCGCTTTTCTATACGCTGGCGTTCGGCTTTATCGTCTTCTACTTCCGCTGGCTCCTCGCGCGCGTCGCGCTCGGCGTCTCGGCGGGCCTTGCCGGCCTCGTCGTCGCCATGGACATTGCCGCCTTCGTGCTGGTGCGCTCCGTCGTCGGCTGACGGTCAGTAGTCCACCCAGACGAGATAGAGCCCGCAGGCCGGCGCCATCGGCCCGCAGGCCCGCCGGTCGCGCGCCTCGAGCGCCCGGCGCACGTCGTCCGGCCGCCACTTGCCGGCACCGACCCGCTCCAGCGTGCCGACCATCGAGCGCACCTGATGGTGCAGAAAGGAGCGCGCCGACGCCTCGATGCGGATCTCGTCGCCGATGCGGGTGACGTCCAGCCGGTCGAGCGTGCGCACGGGCCCGGACGCCTGGCACTCCGCCGCGCGGAAGGTGGTGAAGTCGTGCCGGCCGACGAGGTGCTGCGCCGCCTCGTGCATGGCCGCGGCGTCGAGCGGCCCCGGCACATGCCAGACGAAGCGCGCCTCGAGCACCGGCTGCGGCCGCCGGTTGAGGATGCGGTAGAGATAATGCCGCTTCACCGCCGAGCGACGCGCGTCGAATTCCGCCGGCACCTCGGCAGCATGCAGCACCGCCACCGCATCGCCCATGAGCTTCAGATGCGCATTCGTGGCATCGCGCAGCGTGTCCGTGCGCCACGGGCGGGAGAGGTCGAGATGCACCACCTGGCCCGTGGCATGCACGCCGGCGTCGGTGCGCCCGGCGCACTGCACGCGCGGGCTCTCGCCGCAGAAGCGGGCGAGCGCCTCCTCCAGCGCCTGCTGGACGGAGCGCCCAGTCTCCTGCCACTGCCAGCCAACATAGGGGCTGCCGTCATATTCCACGGTAAGCTTGTAGCGCGGCATGGCAATCACCCGAGGGCCACGAAAACGGCGGCATCAGGAAGCGGCCCGCGCGCCGCGCTGCCGGCCCCTTCCGCACGGTTGGCGAGACCGGACCCTCTCACGTCAGCACGTCGCCCGGTACGAGGCGCGCGCCGCGCAGGAATTCCTCGCCGCTCGTGATGCCACGGCCGGCGCGCTGCACCTGCAGGAGCTCGACAGCTCCCTCGCCGCAGGCCACGCGCAGCCCGCCCGGAAGCAGCGTGCCCGGCGCTCCGGCGCCCTCGCTGCGCCGCGTGCGCAGCACCTTCACCCGCTCGGGCCCCTTGCCGAGATCGGCCATCAGGAAGGCGCCGGGGAAGGGCGAAAGGCCCCGCACCAGGTTGTGCACCTCCGCAGCCGGGCGCGACCAGTCGATGCGCGCCTCCTCGTTGGTAATCTTGGCAGCGTAGGTCACGCCCTCGGCCGCCTGCGGCACGAAGGAAAGGGCATCGCGCGAGAGGGCCGCGAGCGCGCGGACCATCAAGTCAGCACCGAGCACGGCGAGGCGGTCATGCAACTCGCCGGCCGTCATGTCAGGGCCGATGGCAACGCGCTCCACCATGGCAACAGGGCCGGTGTCGAGCCCCTCCTCCATCTTCATTACGGCAACGCCCGTCTCCGCGTCGCCCGCCATGATGGCGCGCTGGATCGGCGCCGCGCCACGCCAGCGCGGCAGCAGCGAGGCGTGCAGGTTGAGGCAGCCGAGGGCAGGCGCCTCGAGCACCGGCAGCGGCAGGATGAGGCCATAGGCGACAACCACCGCCACATCGGCACCGAGCGAGCGGAAGGTCTCCTGCTCCTCCTCGCTGCGCAGGGTCCTGGGCGTGAAGACGGGGATGGCGAACCGCTCGGCCATCTCGTGCACCGGCGAGCGCTTCTCGCCCATGCCCCGCCCCGCCTTCGCCGGCGGGCGGGTGTAGACGGCAACGACCTCGTGGCCCTGGCCGACGATTTCGGCCAGCGTCGGCACGGCGAAATCGGGCGTGCCCATGAAGATGATGCGCAGAGACATGGCACCTGCCGGATGTGGGGCGGCGAACGGCGCCGCGACGCCCTTCCCTAAACGCGGGCGACCGGCAGAGGCAAGCCCCGCCTCAGCCGGCGACCTCGCGGCGGGCGGCCTTGGTGAACTTCCGCATCACACGGTCGCGCTTGAGCTTGGACAGGTGATCGATGAAGAGAACGCCGTCGAGATGGTCAATCTCGTGCTGCAGGCAGGTGGCGAGCAGCCCGTCCGCCTCGATCTCCTGCTGCTTGCCATCGAGGTCGAGATAGCGCACCCGCACACGGGCCGGCCGCTCCACTTCCTCGTAATATTCGGGAATAGACAGGCAGCCTTCCTCGTAGGTGCTCGTCTCCTCCGACGCCCAGACGATCTCGGGGTTGATGAAGACCATCGGGCGCTTTTCCTCGCCCTCGCGCGAGACGTCGAGCACGACGAGGCGCTTCAGGACGCCGATCTGCACCGCGGCAAGGCCGATGCCGGGTGCAGCATACATCGTCTCCAGCATGTCCTCGGCCAGCCGGCGGATCTCGTCGGTCACCGCCTCGATGGGCTCGGAGCGCTGCTTCAGGCGGGGATCGGGAATGACGATGATGGGACGGATGGTCATGGCACACGCCGGATATTGAACATACCGGCGAAATAATCATTCCGGCGGCACGGGTCAATGTGTTCCGCTTTCGTTCGCGTCCGGCCACCGAATCGGCTAGCCTGCGTGCATGAACGACATTGCCCTCACCGTCGGTACCTACGCCTTCACCTACGCCCAGGTGGCGCTCGGCTTCGCCGTCGCCGTCATCCTGCTGCTCGCCCTGCTCGCGCGCAGCACGGCGCGGGCGGCGCACGAGCGCTCGCTGGAGGCCGCTGCCGCCGCCGAACGTGCGCGCGAGTTCGACGAGAAGGTGGCGGAGATGGCGCGTCTGCAGGCCGAGATGCACGGCCGCATGCAGACCATGGCGGAGATCTTCGGCACCCGCCAGGCGGACCTCGCGCGGCTGCTGAGCGAGCGGCTCGACGGCCTGCAGCACCGCGTCGGCCAGGGGCTGGAGACCACCGCGCGCCAGACGAGCGAGAACATCGCCCGCCTCAACGAGCGCCTCGCCGTCATCGACGCCGCGCAGAAGAACCTGACCGACCTCACCGGCGAGGTGGTGGGCCTCAAGGAGATCCTCGCCAACAAGCAGGCGCGCGGCGCCTATGGCCAGGGGCGGATGGAGGCCATCGTCCGCGACGGCCTGCCGCCGGGCGCCTATACCTTCCAGGCGACGCTATCGAATCGCACGCGGCCTGACTGCCTCGTCCACCTGCCGGGCGACCATCCGCTCGTCATCGACGCCAAGTTTCCGCTCGAGGGCTTTGCGGCCTTCCGCGACGCCCGGAGCGAGGAGGCGCGGCGGCAGGCGGCCCAGCGCGTGCGGGCGGACGTCACCGCCCACGTGCGCGACATCGCCGAAAAATACCTCATTCCCGGCGAGACGCAGGACATGGCGCTGCTCTTCGTCCCGTCCGAGGCGATCTATGCCGATCTGCACGAGCATTTCGAGGACGTGGTGCAGCGGGCCCATCGCGCGCGCGTGGTGGTTGTCTCCCCGTCGCTCCTGGCCCTCGCCATCCAGGTCATGCAGTCGCTGGTGCGCGACGCGCGCATGCGCGAGGAGGCGCAGAAGATCCAGGTGGAGGTACGCCGCCTGCTCGAGGACGTGAGACGCCTCAGCGACCGGGTGGAGAAGCTCGACAACCACTTCCGTCAGGCGCAGGAGGATGTCGGCCAGATCCGCATCTCCGCCGACAAGATCGTCAAGCGCGGCGAGCGCATCGAGGCTCTCGAGTTCGACGATTCCGAGCCGTCCCGCCCGGCCATCCCCAGCCCGGTCCGGGCGGCGGAATAGCCGCCGCTCAGAGGAACTTCCCGGCCACCGCGGCCTCGATGGCCGCCCTGTCCGGAATGCTCGGCTGTGCACCCGCCTTCGTGCAGGCGAGGCTGCCGGCGGCGACACCGCGCTGCAGCGCCCCGGTGAAGCCGTAGCCCGCGGCGAGAGCGGCAGCGAAGGCGCCGCAGAACGTATCCCCCGCCGCCGTCGTGTCGACCACCATCACGGGAAGCGCCGGCACGGCCCGGCGCACACCACCCGTCCAGGCGACGAGACCTTCGGCACCCAGCGTGACGATGGCCGCGATGCCGTGGCGGGCGTCAATCTCGCGGGCGATCGCATCCGGGTCGCCTTCCGCAATGCCGAGGGTCCCGGCCATCACCCGCGCCTCGTGCTCGTTCATGACGAGGATGTCGACGAGCCCGACAAGCGCGGGGTCCGCCGGCCCCGCCGGGGCGAGATTGAGCACGACGCGCGCGCCGTGCGCCTTGGCGATGCGCGCCGCGGCGATGCACTCGGCCTCCGGCACCTCGCGCTGCAGGAGAAGGATCGCGCCCGTCTGCCAGTCGAGGTCCGCCAGCGCCGCGGCGCTCGCATGGCCGTTGGCCCCGGCTGCGACGACGATGGCGTTCTCGCCGGCGGCATCCACCGTGATGAAGGCCGCCCCTGTCAGCTCGTCGAGCCGCGCCACGCGGGATAGGTCGACACCCGCGGCCTCGAGAAGGCCGAGCGCGACGTCGGCGAGCCCGTCCCGCCCCACGGCCCCGGTCATGACCACACGCGCGCCGGCACGCGCGGCGGCCAGCGCCTGGTTGGCCCCCTTGCCGCCCGGATGCACGGCATAGCCCGGCCCGATCACCGTCTCGCCCGGCGCCGGGATGCGATCGACGCGGGTGACGAGATCGGCGTTGAGCGAGCCGAAGACGACGATCATCCCGCCGGTCACTTGGTGCCGTACATCCGGTCGCCGGCGTCGCCGAGCCCCGGCACGATGTAGCCGTGGTCGTTCAGCCTCTCATCGATGGCCGCGGTCCAGATGGGCACATCGGGATGCTCGCCGCGCAGCTTCTCGATGCCCTCGGGGGCAGCAAGCAGGCAGACGAAACGGATCTCCCGGGCGCCACGCTCCTTCAGCCGGTCGATGGCGGCGACAGCCGAATTGGCTGTGGCCAGCATCGGGTCCATGACGATGACGAGACGCTCGGCGAGGTTGGCCGGCGCCTTGAAGTAGTATTCGACGGCCGTCAGCGTCTCGGGATCGCGATAGAGGCCGATGTGGGCGACGCGGGCGGAGGGCACGAGGTCGAGCATGCCGTCCAGGAAGCCGACACCGGCGCGCAGGATGGGCGCGAAGACCAGTTTCTTGCCGGCGAGCATCGGCGCGCGCATGGGCGTCAGCGGCGTCTCGATCTCGACATCCTCGAGCGGCAGGTCGCGCGTCACCTCATAGCACAGCAGCATGCCGATCTCGTTCAGCAGCTGGCGAAAGCCCTTGGTCGAGCGCGACTTGTCGCGCATCAGCGTCAGCTTGTGCTGCACCAGGGGATGGTCGACGACGGTAACGCCTTCCATGGATCGGCTCCGGCCTCTGGATCAATGATGGGAGCGGTCCTGCGCCGCTTGCCCGACAATAAGCAGGGGCATGCCACAGCGGGAAGGCCGAATCAGAAGACCGTGCCGTCGCTGGCGATGGAAAGCGGTGGAGAACCGTCGCGGCGCTTCTCCCGTGCAATCCGGCGCCCGGCCGCCCAGGTGCCCCCCTCGAGCACGCGTGCGAGCGGCAGGGTGCGCTCGTCGCAGCCGAGCCGCTCGCGCACCAGGCGGGCCACCTCGTCGAGCAGGGCCACCGTCAGCGCCCGCCACTCGACGACGAGGGGCGAGGACACCTCGTGCGTGCGCGCCAGATCCTCCGGATCCTTCAGGCGGATGGCGCCGAGATCGATGAGAAGGCCGCCGTTGCGGTATTCGGGCAGGCCGGTGAGCCCGTCGATGCCGGTGACGACGAGGCCTGCCTGCTCCAGCGGCTCGATGAGCGAATAGGCCAGCCATTGCGAGAGCTTGTGGAAAGGCACGAGGCCCGCCGTACCGCCCTCGCCGGGCATGAGCGGATGCATCCACGTGTCGCCGAGTTCGACGCCGGCGATGGTCAGGCGCGCCGGCCAGACCGCCGACAGATGCGCGAGGAGCATGTGCAGGATGAGTTCGGCCGGCACCTCCCCGCCGGCGCTCTCGGCGACGAGCGCGTCGAAAAGGCCGCCCGGCCGCGGCCCGTCGGCACGGGCGAAGATGTCGGGCTTGCCCGCCGCCACCGTTCCGAGCCCGTAGAGCAGCGACGCCCGGCCCTCGAGGCCGACGAGCGCGTTCTGCTCGTCCGCCTTGAAGCCCGCCGCGAGGTCACGGCCCGTCAGGCTGCGCAGGCGCCTGGCGTCGGCGCGCAGCGGATCGTCGGCCTTCGCGGAGAAGAGCCCCGCCTCGAACATGCGCAGCGAGGCGATCGCGAGCCCCTCGGAGCGGGCATAGGTCTCGCCCGTCTCGGCCTCCCGGTAGCGCCAGACGGGTCCGGCGCCTGCGTCGAGGAGCACGCTGACGATGGCAAGGTCAAAGGCTGCCCTGGCCCTGGCAGCCGTGTCCGGCCACCGCGTCCGCGCCGCAAGCGCCGCCCAACGGTCGTGCCCGCCCGCCGAGAAGTGCCGCCAGCGGGCATGGAAAGGGATGGCGAGCGTCGGATAGTTGGCCCGGATGGTATCGACCACATAATCCGCCACCAAGGGCAGCCGATCCATGTCCACGGCGCAGTGGAGGAGGCGCCCCTCCTCGGCCATTGCCAGCATGGTCCGGGCCCGCTCGCGCACCGCCCTAGCCGACAGGAGCCCCCTCACCGCGTCCGACGAAACGCTCTCGGCTTCACGCGTGCGCACCGGCCTTCCCATCATCGTCCGCCAGTCCTCAGTAAAGATCGAGCGCGCGACCGACCGTCGTCTTGAGCGCCTCCTCGTCCGGCGGCGGCTCCGGCGTGTAGTAGCCCGCCGCCTTCTTCGCCGCGAGCTCCACCTGCGCATCGGGCGGCACCAGCTCGTCCGGGATCGGCACCCGCTCGCCGATCTCGATACCCGAGCCGGTGATGGCGTCGTACTTCATGTTGGACATCGAGATGAACCGGTCGATGCGGCGGATGCCGAGCCAGTGCAGCACATCCGGCATCAGCTGCTGGAAGCGCGCATCCTGCACGCCGGCGACGCATTCCGTGCGCTCGAAATAGGTGGCGGCCTGATCGCCGCCCTCCTGCCGCTTGCGGGCATTGTAGACGAGGAACTTCGTGACCTCGCCGAGCGCCCGTCCCTCCTTGCGATTGTAGACGATGACGCCGGCGCCGCCCTTCTGTGCCTCGCGCACGCATTCCTCGATGCCGTGCACCAGATAGGGGCGACAGGTGCAGATGTCGGAGCCGAAGACGTCGGAGCCGTTGCACTCGTCATGCACGCGGCAGGCGACGGTGCGTTTCTCGTCGGTGAGCGCCGCCACGTCGCCAATGATGTAGACCGTCGTGCCGCCGATGGGCGGCAGGAAGACGTGCAGGTCCGGCCGCGTCACGAGTTCGGGAAACATGCCGCCCGTCTGCTCGAACAGCGTGCGTCGCAGCTTCTGCTCGCTGGTGCCGAAGCGTTCCGCCACGCCGGGCAGGTACCAGACGGGGTCGATGGCGATCTTGGTGACGGCGATGTCGCCGGAGGCGTGCAGGATGGTGCCGTCGGCCGCCAGGCGATGGCCTGCGATCGCGGCCAGGATCTCCGGCAGGTTGAGCCGCGCCCGGGTGACGGCGATGGTGGGCCGGATGTCCACCCCTTCCGCAACCTCGCGGGCGAAGGCGGTCGCCACCATGTGGCCGAAGGGATCGAGCGAGACGATGCGTCCGGGCTCGCTCCATTGCGGATGCGGCCCGATGGCGACGACCGGCTCGGTGTTGGTCAGGTCCGGCCGCGCCAGCGGGTTCAGCTGGCCGGACGAGACGGCGAGCGCCCGATAGAGCGCATAGGCGCCACCGTGTGCGCCGATGACATTGCGCAGGCCAGGGTTCGTGACGGTGCCGATCACCGGCCCTCGTTCGGCAGGATCGCTGGCGCCCCAGCGGATGGGAAAGCGCGCAGGTGCCTCGGGCTCGGGATGGGAGGTAAGACGAATATGGCTCGACCGGTTCGGCGTCGTCATGGCCTGTACCCCGAAGAGAACGAGCCCTCGCCGAACAGGCCGAAGGGCTCGAAGGGTCTTGACCGGATGGAGCTTGCTGCACCGCGCAGACGGCGTCAACTCAAGGCGCAATCTGCCTGATGGAGGCTAGCCGCCCCGCGCGCCCAGGGGCCACGGCCGGCCCGGCCCGGACGTCGGCAGGCCGAGATGGACGGCAAGCGTCTCGCCGATATCGGCAAAGGTCGTCCGCAGCCCGATGGGCCCCGGCGCGACGGCCGGGCCGAAGGCGAGCACCGGCACCTGCTCGCGCGTGTGGTCGGTGCCGCGCCAGGTCGGATCGTTGCCGTGGTCGGCGGTGACGACGGCGACGTCGCCGGGACCGAGCAGTGCCTCGATCTCGGGCACGCGCCGGTCGAAGGCCTCGATGGCGGCCGCGTAGCCGGCGACATCGCGGCGGTGGCCATATTCGGTGTCGAAATCGACGAGATTCGAGAACACAAAGCCCCCGTCCGGCAGCGTCCGGAAGGCTTCGAGCGTCGCCGTCATCACGGCGTCGTTGCCGTGGGGCTTGATCTCCCGTCCGGTGTGCCGGTGCGCGAAGATGTCGCCGATCTTGCCCACCGTGACGACGGCGCGACCAGCCTCGGCGAGGCGGTCGAGGATCGTCCCATCGGGCGGGGGGATGGCGAAGTCCTTGCGGTTGCCGGTGCGCGTGAAGCCGCCGTCCGCCGTGCCGACGAACGGCCGGGCGATGACGCGGCCGATCCTGAGCGGATCGACCAGCCTGCGCACGATGCGGCACAGGTCATAGAGCCGCTCCAGGCCGAAGACCTCCTCGTGCGCGGCGATCTGCAGCACGGAATCGACCGAGGTGTAGAGGATCGGCTTGCCCGTGACCACGTGCTCGGCACCAAACTCCTCGATGACGGCGGTGCCGGACGCGTGCCTGTTGCCGAGTATGCCGGGCAGATTTGCCTCGGCGACGATCCTGGCGACGAGCTCCCGCGGGAAGGCGGGGCACGTGTTCGGGAAATAGCCCCAGGCAAAGGGCACCGGCCGGCCCGCGATCTCCCAGTGGCCGGAAGGGGTGTCCTTGCCGATGGACGTCTCGCGCGCCACGCCCCACTGCCCCCCTGGCGCGTCCGGCCGCGGAACGCCGGCAAGCGGCCGACCGACCGACAGCTCGCAGGCATGCGAGAGGCCGAGGCGGGCAAGGTTGGGGACGGCAAGCGGCCCCCGGCGCAGGCCCTGCCGGTCCCCCGCGCCTGCCGCGCAGGCCGCCGCAATGTGGCCGAGCGTGTCGGCCCCCTCGTCGCCAAAGGCAGCCGCATCGGGAGCACCGCCGGCACCGACCGAATCGAGCACGATGAGAAGGGCGCGTGGCATGGAGTGCGTCTCTCAGGAATGCGCGGGGGACGCCGGTTGTAGGATGCCCCCGGCGGCCGGCGAAGTCATTTAACTTTGCAGATTGTTTCAGGTCACCTCCTTCGCGCGCGCGAAGGCTCGGCGCGCGCGAAGGCGGCGGCAAAGAGCCTGCGCGTGTACTCGTGCTTCGGCGCGGCGAAAATCTCCTCGGCCGGCCCCTCCTCCACCACGACGCCGTCCTTCATGACGATGAGGGAATTGGCGAGCGCGCGCACCACCTTGAGGTCGTGCGAGATGAACATGTAGGCAAGGTTGCGCTCGGCTTGCAGCTTGCGCAGCAGGTCGACGATCTGCGCCTGCACCGACATGTCGAGCGCCGAGGTCGGCTCGTCCAGCACGACGAACTTGGGATCAAGCGCCATGGCACGCGCGATGGCGATGCGCTGGCGCTGTCCGCCGGAGAACTCGTGCGGATAGCGGTCCATCGCCGCCGGGTCGATCCCGACGTCCGCGAGCGCGCGCGCGACAATCTCGCGCCGCTCGGCGAGGGACAGGCCCGGCTTCTGCACGCCGAGGCCCTCGCCAACGATCTCGGCAACGGACATGCGCGGGCTCAGCGAGCCGTAGGGATCCTGAAACACCACCTGCAGGTCCTTGCGCAGCGGCCGGATCTGCTTCTGCCTGAGGCCGTCGATGTGCCGGCCGAGAAAGACCACGGGCCCCTCGCTGGCGATGAGGCGCAGAAGCGCAAGACCGAGCGTCGTCTTGCCCGAGCCCGATTCGCCGACAACCCCGAGCGTCTCGCCCGCACGGATGGAGAGCGAAATGCCGTCGACCGCCTTGATGTGGCCGACGGTGCGCCGGAACAGCCCCTTCTTGATGGGGAACCACACCCTGAGCGGCCCGGCCTCGACGACGACAGGCGCCGTCTGCGGCACCGGGCGGGGCTCGCCCTTCGGCTCCGCGGCCAGCAGCTTCTGCGTGTAGGGGTGCTGCGGACGCGCGAAGACCTCCTCGACCGGGCCGGTCTCCACCACGCGACCTTCCGTCATCACGCAGAGCCGGTCCGCGATGCGGCGCACGATGCCGAGGTCGTGCGTGATGAACAGCAGTGCCATGCCGAGCCGCTTCTTGAGATCGGCAAGCAGGGCGAGAATCTGCGCCTGCACGGTCACGTCCAGCGCCGTCGTCGGCTCGTCAGCGATGAGCAGGTCCGGCTCGTTGGCGAGCGCCATGGCGATCATGACGCGCTGGCGCTGGCCGCCGGAGAGCTGGTGCGGATAGGCATCGAGCCGCTCGGCGGCCGAGGTAATGCCGACGAGCTCGAGCAGCTCGAGCGTGCGGGCGCGGGCGGCCGGCCCGCTCATGCCGCGGTGCAGCCGCAGAATCTCGCCGATCTGCCGCTCGATGGTGTGGAGCGGGTTGAGCGAGGTCATCGGCTCCTGGAAGACCATGGTGATGTCGTTGCCGCGCACGGCCCGCATCTCCGCCTCGCTTGCGGCAATGAGATCGCGGCCCTTGAACAGCACCTGGCCGGAGGGGTGTCTGGCGGACGGATAGGGCAGGAGCTTCAGCACCGACAGCGCCGTCACCGTCTTGCCCGAGCCCGATTCACCCACGATGGCCAGCGTCTCGCCCGGCGCGACGTCGAACGACACCCGGTCGACGGCGAGCATCTCCCGCCCCCCCTGGCGGAAGGCGACGGAGAGATCCCGGACGGAGAGGAGAGGGCTCGTTGCCATCGGCTCAGCCAAAGGTCTTGCGCGGATCGAAGGCGTCGCGCACCGCCTCGCCGACGAAGACGAGCAGCGACAGCGTGATGGCGATGACGAAGAAGCCGGTGAGGCCGAGCCAGGGCGCCTCGAGGTGATTCTTGCCCTGCGCCAGCAGCTCGCCGAGCGAGGGCGACCCCGGCGGCAGGCCGAAGCCGAGGAAGTCGAGCGAGGTCAGCGTCGTGATCGAGCCATTGAGGATAAAGGGCAGGAAAGTGAGTGTCGCCACCATGGCGTTCGGCAGAAGATGGCGGAACATGATGGCGCCGTTCGACAGGCCGAGCGCACGGGCGGCGCGCACGTACTCGAAATTGCGCGCGCGCAGGAATTCCGCCCGCACCACGCCGACGAGCGCCACCCACGAGAACAGCAGCAGGATGCCGAGCAGCACGAAGAAGCCGGGCGTGATGACGGCCGAGATGATGATGAGCAGGTAGAGCGCGGGAATCGCCGTCCAGATCTCGATGAGCCGCTGGAAGACGAGGTCCACCCAGCCCCCGAAATAGCCCTGCACCGCGCCCGCCACCACGCCGATCAGCGAGGAGATGGCGGTCAGCGTCAGGCCGAAAAGCACGGAGATGCGGAAGCCGTAGATGAGCCGCGCCACCACGTCCCGGCCCTGGTCGTCGGTGCCGAGCCAGTTCCACTCGATGTCGGCGCAGCTGCTGCCGCCGACACGCTCGGCCGAAGGCCGGCACTCGGCGTCGGAGAGCAGCCACGTCGGCGGCGAGGGGGCCGGCACCGGCAGGTTGCGGTTGTGCGTGTTGTAGGAGAAGCGGATGGGCGGCCACAGCGCCCAGCCGTGCGCGGCGATCTCGTCCGCGATCACCGGGTCGCGATAGTCCGTGACGGCGAGAAAGCCGCCGAACTTTTCCTCCGGATAGTCGACGAACACCGGCATGAGCAGCTCGCCCCTGTAGTAGACGAGGATCGGCCGGTCGTTGGCGATGAACTCGGCGAAGAGGCTGACGACGAAGAGGACGGTGAAGATCCAGAACGACCAGTAGCCGCGCCGGTTCGCCCGGAAGTTGGCGAGGCGGCGGGCGTTGATCGGCGAAAGGCGCAAGAGCCCCCGGCGCGGCAGCGGCGGGGCGAGCGTTGCCGGCTCGTCCGGCCCGGCGAGGGTGGAGGTCACGGCCATCTCACACCTCCCGCGTCTCGAAATCGATGCGCGGATCGATCCACATGTAGGTGAGATCCGAGATCAGGTTCACGACGAGGCCAATGAGGGCGAAGATGTAGAGGTTGGCGAAGACCACCGGATAGTCGCGGTTGACGATGGCCTCGAAAGACAGGAGCCCGAGACCGTCGAGCGAGAAGATGGTCTCGATCAGCAGCGAGCCGGTGAAGAAGGCGCTGATGAAGGCTCCCGGAAAGCCCGAGACGACGATGAGCATCGCGTTGCGGAAGACATGGCCGTAGAGCACCTGCCGCTCGGACAGGCCCTTCATGCGCGCCGTCAGCACGTAATGCTTGCGGATCTCCTCGAGGAAGGAATTCTTGGTCAGCAGCGTCGTGGTGGCGAAGGCGCCGAGCGTGAGCGACAGCACAGGCAGCGCGATGTGCCAGAAATAGTCGCCGACCTTGGCCAGGAGGGACAGCTCGCTCCAGTTGTCCGAGGTGAGCCCCCTGAGCGGGAAGATCTGCCAGAAGGAACCGCCGGCAAAAAGCACGATGAGCAGGATGGCGAAGAGGAAGCTCGGGATGGCATAGCCGACGATGACGATGGCCGATGTCCATGTGTCGAAGCGCTCGCCGTCGCGTACCGCCTTGGCAATACCGAGCGGTATCGAGATGGCATAGGAGATGAGCATCATCCACAGCCCGAGCGAGATCGAGACCGGCAGCTTCTCGGCAATGAGGTCGAGCACGGCGATGTCGCGGAAGTAGCTGCGGCCGAAATCGAAGGTGGCGTAGTCCAGCATCATCTTGGCGAAGCGTTCGGGCGCCGGCTTGTCGAAGCCGAACTGCTGCTCGAGCTCCTTGATGAAGGCCGGGTCGAGCCCCTGCGCGCCGCGGTAGTGCGACTGGCCGGCGTCGCCCGCCGCACCGCCGCCGAATCGGCCAGTGGCGCCGGCATCGGTGCCCTGGATCTGGGCCAGCACCCGCTCCACGGGCCCGCCGGGCGCGAACTGCACGATGATGAAGGAAACGAGCATGATGCCGAACAGCGTCGGCACCATGAGGAGGATGCGTCGCAGCGCGTAGGCCAGCATCTAGGACGCCACCGCCTTCCTGCCGACGGGACCCAAGTGCGTGTCGCCGAAGCCGCTCGCGTATTTGAGCCCGTAGCCGAGCGCCCGGTCGAATCCGATGTGGGCAACCCAGATCGCCGCCACGGCCAGCACCTCCTCCATCCCCAGGGCGAACCCGGCCGCGGCGAGCACGGCCGGCCCAATGTGCGAATGGAGGGCATTGTAGGCGATCGCCCCGGCACGTGCACCGGCCAGGTAGGCGAGGAAGCTGACGTCCGGTACAAAGAAGAGCGCCGCATAGACCCACCAGGGCGCCCCCGTGAGGGAAAAGGCGAAGGTCGCCGCCCCCCACGTCACCAGCCCCTCCGCCCGCAGCAAAGCGCGCGGCCCGCCCGCAACGGCCGGGGAATCGTTTGCTCCACTCATTTTGCGAGGCCGATTCGCTTGGCCTTCTCGGCATCGTACCACCACGTGCCGGGCGCGCCCGAACCGTATTTCGGCGTCTTGTCAGGCCGTGAGAAGACGTCCCAGTAAGCCACCAGCGTCTTGTCCTTGTACCACATGGGCACCCAGTAGCGCCCGGCGCGCAGGATGCGGTCGAGTGCACGGCAGGCGATGGTCAGTTCCTGGCGCGTCCTGGCACGGCCGATGCGCTCGATGAGCGCATCGATGGCCGGATGGGCGATGCCGGCGATGTTGCGCGAGCCTGGCGTCCTCGCCGCCTCCGAGCCGTAGACCACGCGCAGGCTGTCGCCAGGCGTCAGGCTGCCGGACAGCGCCATGCTCGTCATGTCGAAGTCGAAGTCGTCGATGCGCCGCCGGTACTGGGCAGCGTCGACGATGCGCGAGCGCGCCTCGATGCCGAGCCTCTGCAGGTTCTCCTGGAAGGGCTGCGTATGCGGCTGCAGCGTCGGCTGGAAGTCGAGGAACTCGATGGTGAAGGGCTGCCCGTCCGGCAGCAGGAGGCGCCGGCCGTCGCGCTTGCATCCGGCCTCGCGCAGCAGCTCGTCCGCCCGCCGCAGCAGGGCGCGGTCACTGCCGGAGCCGTCCGAAACAGGCGGCACATAGGGCTCGCCGAAGACCTCCGCGGGCAGCTCGGCCCGAAAGGGCTCGAGAAGCGCCAGCTCCTCGGGCGAAGGCAGGCCCGTCGCCTTCATCTCCGAAGCCTCGAAGAAGGACGTCAGCCGCTTGTAGGCCGAGTACATGATGTTCTTGTTCGTCCACTCGAAGTCGAAGGCAAGGCCGATCGCCTCGCGCACGCGCGGGTCACGGAACTGGGGGCGGCGCGTGTTGAAATACCAGCCCTGCGTGGGCACGGCCGAGCGCGTCGGGATCTCCTCGCGCCTGACGCGCCCTTCGCGCACGGCAGGAAAGTCATAGCCCGTGGCCCAGATTCGCGCCGTGTATTCCTCATGATAGTTGAAGACGCCCGACTTGAAGGCCTCGAAGGCCACCTGCCGGTCGCGAAAATACTCGTAGCGGATACGGTCGAAGTTGTTGACGCCCACGTTGACCGGCAGGTCGCGCCCCCAATAGTCCTCGACGCGCTCAAACTCGATGAAGCGTCCCACCTCGAAGCGACCGACCCGGTAGGGGCCGGAGCCCAGCGGCGGCTCGAGCGTCGTCGCCTCGAAGTCGCGACCGCTCCAGTAGGCCTTGGAGAACACCGGCAGACTCGCCACGACGAGGTGCAGGTCGCGGCTTCGCTGCGGCGACAGGCGGATGGCGACGATATCCTCCCGCTCCACCTCGGCCCCGACCACCTGGGTCAGGATGGCACGATAGTTCGGATGCCCTTTCGTCTTGAGGATGTCGAGCGAGAAGGCGACATCCTCGGCCGTGATGCGCGAGCCGTCGTGGAAGCGCGCCTCGGGTCGCAGCAGGAAGCGATAGGTCAGCTCGTCCGGGGAAATGCGCACCGCGCGCGCCACGAGGCCGTAGAGCGCGTCGGGCTCGTCGCCCGAGCCGGCCATCAGCGTGTCGTAGGTCAGGTCCATCCCTGCCGCGCCGTCGCCGCGCAGCACGAAAATGTTGAGCGTGTTGAAGGTGTCGAAGTTCTGGTTGCCGCCCGCCTGCTTGATCTGCAGCGACAGCGTGCCCCCCTTCGGCGCATCGGGGTTCACGTAGCTGAAATGCTTGAAGTCCGCCGGATACGCGAGGTCGCCGAAGGCGGACAGGCCGTGCACCTCGGCCTCCTCGGCGAGCCCCATGCGCGGCACAAACAGCCCGGCGGCCGCCGCGCCGCCCGCCGCGAGCAGCGCACGCCGGGTGAAGGAAAAGCGCGTCGGGTCGAACAGCGGTCCGTTCACGTGTCTCGTCTCCTCCGACAAGGGGCCGGGCGCGCCGATGCTCGACCAGGCAGCCGCCCTCCTGCGCGCCGCCACGCCGGTGCGGCGCGAAGCGTCTGCACAGTAGGACGGGCGGCCCGGTCAGCGGAACCCCGGTTGTCGAAAATGTGTGACGAGAGCAGCCCCGGTGGAGCCATAAAATGATTCGGCCGGGCTGTTGGCCCGGCCGTCGAAACCTGTCCCGCTTGTCCGCTCACTCGGTCGGCAGCGGCTCGGGATTGTCCGAGAGGGTACGCAGATAGGCGAGGATGTCGGCCCGCTCTTCCGGCTTGGCGACGCCGGCGAAGGCCATGATCGTGCCCTTCATGTAGCCCTTCGGATTGGCAATGAACTCGTTGAGATGCTCGAAGGTCCACTTCTCGCCGTTGGCGCCGTGCTCCTTGAGCGTGGCGGAATAGCTGAAGTCCGGCACCTCTGCGATCTGACGCCCGACGACGCCCCACAGGTGCGGGCCAACCTTGTTCGCGCCGCCCTTCTCGAAGGTGTGGCAGGCCTTGCACTTGGCAACGGCCTTCTCGCCGCGGGCCGGGTCGGCCTTGGCCAGAAGCTCGGGCAGCGGCACGGCGGGCGCCTTCGGGGCGGCTTCGCCACCACCGGTCGCTTCCTCGGCCGAAGGCAGGTCGTAGCCGGGCACCGCGGGCCGGTGCGGGGCAAAGATGATTCCCGCCACGATATTGAGGCCCATGACAAACAGAAGGGTGCCCAGCACGGCGCCCGCAATCTTGTTGAGCTCGAAGGAATCCATCGGTCGGCAGCTCCGGTCCGTCGTTCCGGACGAGGTGTCGGCAAAGGCAAGGCGCCGCGCGAGAGCAGCCCCATGCGGCGGCGGATGATTACCCGCTTTGCCGGGCTTTTGGCAATAAGGCGCGTGCGGTTATGTCGTCGCACCGCCCTCACGCGCGGAATTGTCCACCGCGCGTGAGGGGAGGACGGACGGCGCAGCGCCTGCTATAAGCCCCCCGCGCCGCCTGCCAGCACCCGGCCGCGCCTCGACGAGACCGACCAGCGAAACGCGACATGTCCGATCCCATCGTCCTCATCCCCGCCCGCCTCGCCTCGACGCGCCTGCCGGACAAGCCCCTGGCGGACATCGCGGGCGAGCCGATGATCGTGCACGTCATGCGCCGGGCCGAGGAGGCGGGCATCGGCCCCGTCGTCGTGGCAACCGACACGCCCGCCATCGCGGAAGCTGTCACCAAGGCCGGTGGGCGCGCCGTGATGACCCGCGAGGACCACCAGTCGGGCTCGGACCGGATCCACGAGGCGCTCGAGCGCCTCGATCCCGAGGGGCGCCACGACATCGTCGTCAACGTGCAGGGCGACCTGCCGACCATCGATCCGCGCGTCATCGCAGCCTCGCTGCGCCCCCTGGCCGACCCGGCGGTCGACATCGCCACCCTCGCCGCCGTCATCACGCGGGAGGAGGAGCGGACAGAGCCGAGCGTGGTGAAGGCCGTCGGCAGCGAGATTGCGCCGGGCCATCTGCGCGCGCTCTACTTCACCCGCGCCACCGCCCCCTACGGCGACGGGCCGCTGCTGCACCACATCGGCCTCTATGCCTATCGTCGCGCCGCGCTCGCGCGCTTTGTCGCCATGCCGCCCTCGCCGCTGGAGCGCCGCGAGCGGCTGGAACAGCTCAGGGCTCTCGAAGCCGGCATGCGCATCGATATCGTCGTCGTGGATGACGTGCCGCTCGGCGTCGACACACCGCACGATCTCGAGCGCGCGCGCGCCATGCTCGCGCAGCGCCGATGACCCCTCACGAGGATCCTTCGATGGCCAAGAAGATCATCGCCTACCAGGGCGAGCCCGGCGCCAACTCCCACATCGCCTGCAAGGACGTCTATCCCGACTGGGAGCCGCTGCCCTGCGCCACCTTTGAGGACGCTTTCGCCGCAGTGCAGGAGGGGCGGGCCGAGCTGGGCATGATCCCGATCGAGAACTCGATCGCTGGACGCGTCGCCGACATTCATCACCTGCTGCCGACATCCGGCCTGCACATCGTCGGCGAGTACTTCCTGCCCATCCACCACCAGCTGCTGGCGCCGAAGGGGGCGACGCTCGCCACCATCAAGACCGTCTACAGCCATGTCCACGCCCTCGGCCAGTGCCGCAAGATCATCCGCAAGCTCGGTCTTAAGGCCGTGGTGGCCGCCGACACGGCAGGCTCGGCCCGCATGGTGGCGGAATGGAACGATCCCACTGCCGCCTCGCTCGCCACGCGGCTCGCCGGCGAGATCTACGGCCTCGACACACTCATGGAGGATGTCGAGGACGATTCCCGCAACACCACGCGCTTCGTCATCCTCTCGCGCACGGCGCAGTGGATGGAGGTGGGCACCGGCAAGGCCGTCACCAGCTTCGTCTTTCGCGTGCGCAACGTGCCGGCGGCCCTCTACAAGGCGCTTGGCGGCTTCGCCACCAACGGCATCAATATGACGAAGCTCGAGAGCTACATGGTGGAAGGGCAGTTCTCCGCCACCCAGTTCTACGCCGAGGTGGAAGGCCATCCGGAAGAGCGCCCCCTCAAGCTGGCGCTCGAGGAGCTCGGGTTCTTCTCGCGCGAGCTCAATATCCTCGGCGTCTTCCCCGCCCATCCCTATCGCGAGAACATCCGCGAGCCGGCGGAGTAGAATCGCGCGGCGCGGTGCTGCGCGGCCCGCCGCGACATGTTATGGTGCACCAACGACAGGAAGCCGGCCCTTCGAGCCGGCTCGGCGAAAGTCGTGTTGTCATACCAGTGTCGCCCTTTTGTGGCCCTTCTCCTGGTCGAAGCTGCACGCCAATCGCAAGATCAGGGAGCCGCGCCATGTCGATCATCATCAGACGCGCCACACCGGCGGACATCGAGGCGATCGGCCGCCTCGTCATCGACGTCTGGCGGGAGACCTATCGCGGCATCCTGTCGGACTACGTGCTCGCCACGCAGACCGTGCCAGTTGGCGAGCGCAGCATCCGTTATGTCGGGCTCGACAGCGACGGCAGCGGCCGCGCCGCGCTCGTCGCCGAGCGGGGCGGCACGATCGTGGGTTTCGCTGCCGGCGGCCCTGCGACCGACGGCAGCCTCGGCACCGAGGCGGAGATCGCGCCCCCGTACGTCGCCCGGCGCCTTCAGTTCCGTGGCATCGGCGGCCGGCTGATGGGCGCTCTCGCCCATGCGCTGATCGCCTCCGGCCACAAGAGCGCCGGCCTGTGGATCCCGCGTGACAATGTGGCGGCCGTCGCCTTCGCCCGCGCGCTCGGCGGCACCGTCGCCGGCACACGCAGCACCTGCGCCGGCGAGACGATGCTGGAGGAGGTCGCGGTCATCTGGCCCGACCTCGCCGAACTCACGGTCTGGCACGCGGAACCGGCCGCCCTCTCCCGCGGCGCGCGGGGCTCCGGCCTCGCCGCACCTGACATCGTCGCCGCCGACGCGCTCACCCGCTGCCGGATGGACGGCTGAGCGGCCCCGTCAGAAGCCCTTCCCCCTCCTCGACAAAGGCCTTGAGGAGGTGGTGGGCGATGGCGAAGGGCAGCGGCGCCGTAAGCCCATCGGGATGTTCCCCCCGCAGCATGGCGCCGACCTCGGCGCGCGTGAACCAGCGCGCGTGCTCGAGTTCGAGTGTGTCGACGACGAGATTCTCGTCGAGCGCCTCGGCGATGCAGCCGATCATCAGCGAAGAGGGGAAGGGCCAGGGTTGCGAGGCGAGATAGTGCACGCGCCCGGTGCGGATGCCCGCCTCCTCCATGGTCTCGCGCCGCACGGCATCCTCCACCGTCTCGCCTGGTTCCACGAAGCCGGCAAGGCAGGAGTACATGCCCGGCGCGAAGCGCGCCTGCCGGCCCAGCAGGCAGCGGTCGCCGCGAACCGACAGCATGATGACCACCGGGTCGGTGCGCGGAAAGTGCTGCGCGCCGCAGGCGGCACAGTCACGCCGCCAGCCGCCGCTGGCACTCGCCGTGCGTGCCCCGCAGTTTGCGCAGAAGCCATGCCGGCGGTGCCAGTCCATCAGCGCCTTGGCCTCGCCCAGCGGGCCGAGCTCGTCCGGCGGCAGCAGGCCCTGGACAGCGATGGAGCGCAGGTCGATGGCGAAAAGGCCGCCCTGCTTGAGCCTTTCAGCCTCGCCCGCCGCGATCAGCGTCGCGAACAGGGGCGTGCCGTCGAGCGTGCCGAGCAGCGCCGTCTCGACGACCGGCGCCAGCGCCGCGGCCTCGGCCATGGTGAAGCGTGGCGTGAAGGCTTCGCCCTCGCGCCGCAGGATCGGCACGTCCCCCGCAATGACGAAGGACCGCGCCTCGGGCGCCGCCATCATCGCCGCGATATCGCTGGCCTTCTCCCGCCGCTCCGAATGCCGCACGAGGCGATTGCGCGAAAAGCCGATCCGCGCCGAGCGCTCGGGAAAGGGTTCGCCGGCCGGGAGGACGCCGTGGTCTGACCTGTCGCGGGCCATGCCTTCCATCCTCTCACAGGCCGAGCCGGGCACACAGCCCGGCCACGAGCCGCTCCGCCGTCGCAGCGTCGTAGGGCTCGGCTCGGCCGACGCCCCAGACGGGCCCCGGCCAGGCGGCATCGCCCCTCGTGCGCGCGATCACATGGACATGGAGCTGCGGCACCTTGTTGCCCAGCGCCGCCACGTTGAGCTTGTCCGCCGGCACGAGATCACGCAGCGCCCCCGACACTTGCCGGATCTCCGTGCTCAGGGCCGCATGGTCCGCCTCGGACAGGTCGATGAGCTCGCACACCCCGGCCCGGCGCGGCACCAGGATGAGCCAGGGAAAGCGGCTGTCGTTCATCAGTAGCAGCCGCGACAGCGGCAGGTCGCCGACAGAGAGGGTATCAGCCTCGAGGCGCGCGTCGAGCTGGAAGGAAGCGGCGGCACTGTCCGGCATGCTGGCAGATCCTGTGGAAGCCATTGGGGACTGCCCCATCTATAGGTCGCGCCCGCCGATCGGCCAACGGCGAAAACATGCCGCCGGCCGCCGCTATCACTGGTTGCGATATTGAATTAATACAACCTTATGGTTAGTGTCTCCGATCGCTGCAACCCAGCACCGCCCATCTCCTCCTGCCACCACTTCCTGCTCCCGGAGCCGCCATGAAACTCTATCGACGGGCACCCCAATGGCTTCATGACGACAAGCTGTTCCTGGAAGAATACGTGGCCAAGGTGCCCGGCTGGCTGTTCGACTACACGGCCGCCCGGACCATGGACCTCCTGCGCTGGCAGGAAGAGCAGAAGAAGGAAGGGTCGCTCCTTGAGATCGGCGTCTTCGCCGGGCGCTATTTCTCCATCCTTGCCCGGTCGGCCCTGCGCACCGGCTCGCGCATCGTCGGGCTCGACACCTTCCAGTTCGTTTCCGAGCAGGAGCTTCACGAGCAGCATCTGCGCTTCATCTTTGAGCTCCACCCGGACGTCGTCTTTCTGGCGCGCCCCTCCACCGCCGTGACGGCGCAGACGCTGCTCGCCGTTCTGGAGCAGCCCGCCCGTTTCATCAGCATCGACGGGTCGCACGAGGCGGCCGATGTCCACTGGGACCTGCGGCTGGCAGAAGAGCTGCTGGCGCCCGACGGCATCGTCGCCGTG
>Ga0207867_1000117_pt1 | contig 94714 bp, 74 predicted proteins | sample HigsolmetaAR206D_FD_184838 | JGI IMG/M metagenome (GOLD analysis project Ga0207867, IMG submission 184838) | Ionic liquid and high solid enriched microbial communities from the Joint BioEnergy Institute, USA - AR20-6-D (SPAdes) (version 2) ...
GTCGCCACCCGCTTCGATCGAAGCATCAAAACCTTCATGGCAACCATCGCCATCGCCGCCTTCGTCACATGGTGGCTCTAATGAGTCCGGACCCTAATTTTCGACTTAAGGCACTACTGCATTAAGTCGCTATTGCAAAGCTTAACATTTCTTTCCGACCCCAAAGGAAAACTAATTTTATTGCGCCCTGTCGACACATTAAATCTCAGGCGGCATGGCAGGTACGAAACCACTCCGGATATGCCAGACGGCCAGGCACGGCTCTTGCCGCCGGGTGGACGATGCGCCCCGTCCGGGCGCTTGCCGTGCGCCTCGAAAACAGTGGCCGGCAGGGCAATTGGGATATGAGTGAGCAGATCCGGACGCAGGCCGGCAGCCTGCGGAAGCGCCATTGGCCGTCGTTCGGCGTTCAGGTTGCCATTGGCATGGCGACGGGCCTGGGCCTTGGGTTGCTGGTCCGGGCTGCGGGGGCCGAGAGCGGAGCCGCCCAGGGGCTGGCACGCACACTGGAGACCATCGGCGCCATCTATATCCAGCTGCTCAAGGTGCTGGTTGGCCCGCTTGTGTTCGGGGCGATCGTCGCCAGCATCGCCGCCTTGCGCGAGGTGGCGGATGCGGCGCGGCTGGCCTGGCGCACCCTTGCCTGGTTCGCCATCACCTCCATGATTGCGGTGACGATCGGCCTGGCGCTGGGTCTTCTGCTCGAACCCGGCGCGCGGACGACCGTTGCCGCCAGCGCCGCCGCCGCGCCCGGCACGGTCGGCAGCTGGCTGGACTTCCTCAAGGGCCTGATCCCCGCCAATTTCCTCGGGCTCTCTGCCGCGACCAAACAGGCGGGCGAGACCCTCTCGACCTCCCTCTCCTTCAACGTGCTCCAGATCATCGTGCTCGCCATCACGGTGGGGGCAGCCGCCGTGCGTGTCGGCGAGGCCGCCGAGCCGTTCCTGCGCTTCAACGCCTCGTTTCTGGCCATTACCCGGCGCATCCTGCGGTGGGTCATCCGTCTGGCGCCGATCGGCACCGCCGGCCTCATTGGTGACGCCGTGGCGCGCTATGGCTGGGAGTCCCTGGCGGCGCTGGGCTGGTTCGCGGCCGCCGTCTACATCGGGCTGCTGCTGGTTCTGCTCGTGGTCTATCCGGCGCTGCTGGCGATCAATGGCCTCAGCCCGCTTCGCTTCTTCCGCATCAGCTGGCCCGCGATCCAGCTCGGCTTCGTCTCGCGCTCGTCCGTCGGCACTCTGCCCGTGACGGAAACCGTCGTCGAGCGCCTGGGCGTCCCGCGCTCCTATGCGGCCTTTGCCGTCCCGCTCGGCTCGACAACGAAGATGGACGGCTGCGCGGCAATCTACCCGGCAATCGCGGCGCTGTTCGTCGCCCAGTATTACGGGATTCCGCTGGGCCTTGGAGATCTTGTGCTGATCGCTCTGGTCTCGGTGCTGGGCTCGGCCGCCACGGCGGGTCTGACGGGCGCTGTCGTCATGCTGACCCTTACCCTCTCGACACTCGGCTTGCCGCTGGAGGGCGCGGGGCTGCTGCTCGCCATCGATCCCATTCTCGACATGGGACGGACGGCGGTCAACGTGGCAGGCCAGGCGCTCGTGCCGACGATCGTCGCCCGGAGGGCGGGCCTCCTTGAGGACGATGGCGCCCCTGCCCTCGAAGTCAACGAGGTGCTCTAGCCGCTCCTTCGAAGTGCTGGCGAAACCACGCGGCAGCAAGGTCGATGACCCGGTCCAGCGTACCCGGTTCCTCGAACAGATGCCCCGCCCCGGCACGATCACCAGGTCCACCGCGCCGCGCATGTGTTTCATGGCGGCCCGGTTCAGTTCGATGACCGGTTCGTCCCGGCCGCCGACGATTAGCAAGGTGGGCGCCCGCACGCGCTCCAGCGCGTCCGCGCCGGCGAGATCGGGACGCCCGCCCCGCGAGACAACCGCCGCGACGGGCGGATCCGGCGACGCAGCCGCCAGCAGCGCCGCCCCTGCCCCCGTGCTGGCGCCGAAATACCCGAGCGTCAGTCCCCGCGTGTCCGGGTGCTGCCCTGCCCAGCGGGCCGCCGCGATCAGGCGCGATGACAGCAGGGCGATATCGAACACGTTGGCGCGCACTTTCTCCTCATCGACCGTCAACAGGTCGATGAGGAGCGTCGCCAGTCCTTCCCGTCTCAGGCCTTCGGCGACGTGCGTGTTGCGCGGGCTGTGCCGCCCGCTCCCACTTCCATGGGCGAAGATGACGAGCCCCCGGGCGCCCTCGGGCACGCCGAGGAGGCCCTTCAGTTCGAATGGCGCATCCAATGGCGCGATGGTGACGGCCTCGGAGCCGTTCGCAACCGGTCTCGACATTCTATCGCCTCGCATGGCGCTGGGTCCCGGAAAGGCGTGTGCCGCGCGCCTCCCTTGAGGACGCACGGCACCACTCTCCCGCCTGTCGAACCGGCAATTGCCGCGCGGGTTCCGGCCGCCATGGTCTGAGCCAGCCGTGGTTCTGGCCAGGCGGCCGGAGGCCCGTTGTCTCCTCAGCGCCCGATCAGGTGACGGACGTGAGCAGCGGCAGCAACGGCGCGCGGCTGTAGGTCCTGATATCCTCGATCTCGATGGTGGGACTGGTTGTGCCGTCCCAGGCTTCATGCGCCCGCTTCCAGACCGCGAACAACCCCATGATATGGGGCGGGTCGCCATGGATTTCGGTAAACCCGCCGTTGAGGGAGCGGGTGTCGAAATAGGCGGCATTCACCTCATCCGCATAGAGTTCGGTTGCCAGTTCGAACCCCATGTCGAGCCAGCGCTGGCGCTCGGCGGCGAAGTCCGAGACCAGATAGGCGATGTGGTGGAAGCCCTCCTCCCCTGCCGCATACATGTCGCGGTAGATGGACGGCTTGTCGTCGTGCTGCTCGATGAACTGGATCATCGTGTCCCCGAGGTAGCCAAAGGCATAGGAGACATCCGCCTCGATGTGCCGTCCGCGATAGGAGAACTCGTCCGTCTTGTGATGCCGGACCATGAAGAACGGCCCTGCCCCGAAGGCCTTTGCCCATTGCCGCGCAGCCTCATCGATGCTGGAGACAAAATAGGCCTGCTGGAACAGTGTACGTTTCTGAATCATGCAACATGTCCTTCTGGTCTTGCCTGCCTGCTGGCAGGACAAGGGGTTGGCTGCCTTTCCTCAATCAGTACTCAAAGCCCAGCTGCACACCGAACACGCGGGGTTCGCGCGGCGTTGCATAGGCCCACAGCGGCGGGAAGGTCGCCACGGTGAAGGCGAAGCTGGGACCACGGTCGTCCAGAACGTTCCGCACGAAGCCGGTCAGGCGTCCCCGACTCTTGCCGTTGCCCACGGGGAAGGCCAGCGACACGCTGAGATCGAGCAGGTTCTGCGGGTCGGAGCGGACGCGCGGATCGTTGCGCGGCACCGGAACCACGCTGGTGCCGTTCGGATCGGCCAGCAGCCCTGGATAGAGCGACGGGTCCGGCGCGATCTGCTGATCGTAGGGCGAGAGATAGCGGTAACCGGCGGTGAAGGTCAGCGTCGTCTCGCCTTCCAGACGCACCACATATTCGCCGTTCAGCGAGAGGGTCCACTTGGGCGCAAAGATGGGATTGACCTTCGAGAAGTCGAATACCCGCGTGATGATGCTGGCATCGGCGAGCGTGACCGGCTGCTCGACCAGGAAGCCGCGGAAGCTGGCGTCCGTATAGCCAACGGAAGCCCGGAAGGTGAGGTCATCGATCGGCTGGACGGTCAGGTCCGCCTCGATGCCCTTGATCTTGGCGCCCGCCGCGTTGGTGACGATGGTCTCGTTGCCCTGCCCGCCCGCAAGGGTGATGGTGGAGGACTGCTGGATGTCCTTGTAGTCGGTATAGAAGCCGGCGATGTTCAGCGACACGGCCCGGTCGAGGAAGGTGCTCTTGAGGCCCAGCTCGTAGCTGTCCACCGTCTCGGGATCATAGGGCGTGCTGGCCGAATAGACGGTCAGGCCGCGACCATTGAAGCCGCCCGATCGATAGCCCCGCGACCAGGTGCCGTAGACCATCATGTCGTCGTTCGGTCGGTAGTCGAGGGTGACCTTCGGCGTGAACTTGCTCCAGGATTCCTTGGCCGCACCGGAATAGAGGAACGGGTTGCGATAGGCCTTCTTGTCGTGGGTGAAGCGGCCACCGCCGGAGAGGCGCAGCTGCGGGGCGAACTCCCAGTTCATGTCGAGGAACGCCGCGTAGGACTCTGATTTGCCGCGCGTATCCTGTGCACCCGCGAAGGCGCCGAAGACCGTGGTCTCCTGATACAGCCGGTATTTGCTGACGAAATAGTAGAGACCGGAGACAAAGTCGAACGTGTCCGTCAGCTGGCCGCTGACGCGGAATTCCTGGCTGAACTGGTGGTATTTCTGGTCACGGTCCGCAATGTAGAGGCCGGGCTCGCCCAGATCGAAGATCTGGCGTTCCTTGCTCTCGCGATAGGAGGAGACGGAGTCGAACCGGAGCGGGTCCGTATCGAGGCTCATTTCCAGCGTCGCCGCCTTGGCGCGGTATTTGCCGCGGGAGTCGATTGCGCGGAACACCTCGTAGATGTCGTCGGTCTTGTTGCGGTTGCAGGCTTCGGCCGGCACGAAGCTGCAGAACACGTCGCCCGTCTGCATCAGGGAGCCGAAGTAGGAGTCAAAGCGCTGATCCTGTTCTTCGAGGGTCAGGATCGCCTCGAAGTTGTCCGTCGGCGTCAGCAGGAAGGTTGCGCCGAAGTTTTCGCTGTTGTTCCGGCCGAGCCGTTCGCGGGTGAAGGCGTCGCGCATGTAGCCGTCGGTTTGCTGGTGGAACTCGAACAGCTTCACCGCCAGAACGTCCTCGACCAGCGGAATGTTCAGCACGCCGCGCAGGCCGATGGTGTCGTAGGAGCCATAGCTGGCCTCGAGCTTGGCGCCCCACTCTCCGGTCGGACGGGTTCTGCGGATGTTGATCACGCCGGCGATGGTGTTGCGGCCGAACAGCGTGCCCTGCGGACCGCGGAGAATTTCGATCGATTCAATGTCGAAGAAGTCGAGGAACTGGCCCGTCGAGGTGCCGATATAGACGCCGTCCACGTTCACGCCGACGGCCGGGTCGAAGCTCTTTTCCACGTCGGCGAAGGCGATGCCGCGGATGGCGATGTTGGCGGTCGAGGCGCCGGTCGGCTGCTGGGTGATGAGAACGTTGGGTGCCGCGCCTTGCAGGTCGCCGATGTTCATCGTCGCCTTGGCTTCCAGCATGCTCGGCTGCAAGGCCGTCACGGCGACCGGCGTTGTTTGCAGCGTCTCATCGCGCCGGCGCGCCGTGACGATGATTTCATTGGCGGTCAGTTCACTGATGGTGGGCGCGGAGTCCGTCGGAGCGGGCTGTTGCGCGAGGACGGCAAGTGGCCACGCGGCCATGCACGCGTGGCCGACAAGGCCACACGACAACACCTTCAACTTCATTGGCATTTCCTCCCATGTGAATTTGGCTCCGATTCGTGCCGGATGCCTTTTTTTGTTTATTGAAAGCGGTGTCCGAGCCGTCGCCAGGCCGCATTTATGCATCGGCCCCCTGCGCAGCGGGCGTCTCGACGTAATCGGAGAGCACCTGCTTGACCGCGAGCTCGGGCGGAACGTTGTCCGCGCCGATGCAGCGGTCGATTTCCTCATGAAGCCAGTAGATGCGCCGCTCCTGATAATTGATCATCATGCCGGTGAAGGCACCGGAATCCAGCGACGCCTGGATGGGCGCCAGGTTCATCATGTCTTCCTGGAGCACCCCATCGAAGATCGGGAGAAAACGGTCCCAGAATGCGGGACGGGGGCCGTCCTGCCAGTCCGGTCCAAGATAGATGGCCTCCATTTCCGTCTGCCGCAGGCCGCGCGGCCAGAACAGCAGGATCGGGAAGCCGGTCGGCTCCACCGGAGACACGAAGTTCGGGAAGATGTTGTAGGCGACGTTGTTGCGCCGGTAGAAATCCGGCATGGACGCAATGTCCGGCGCGCCTTCGAATTCCACGAAGTTCAGGCCCTTGTTCAGGTTCTTGCGGGTTGCCATGCGCGAATGGCCGCGCGGCATCAGCCCCATGGCGGATGCACGGCTGTTCAGCATGATGCCCGCATTGGTCGGATGGATGGTGTTGAGGTGGTAGACCTCAAGGAAGGCATCCACCGCTGCCTTCCAGTTGCAATCGATCAGGTAGGACTGGGTGTGGACGACCCGCAGGCCCTGAATGTCCACACAGGCCAGCTCGTCCACCAGAGGCCCCAGATATTCGCGCAAGGGTTCCGCATCGGGGTTCTGGTTGATGAAGACGAGGCCGTTCCAGACCTCGCAGCGGACTTCCACAAGCCCGCGCTCCCCCTTGTCGAGGCAAGCGAAATCGCGCTCGTCGGGCACGCCGATCAGATGGCCGTCCAGCCCGTAGGTCCAGCTGTGATACTGGCAGCGCAGCAGCGTGGTGCGGCCTTCCCGCTCGCGCACGACCGGCGCGCCCCGGTGCCGGCAGGTATTATAAAAGGCACGCAGCTTTCCGTCCTTGCCCCGGACGATCAGGATCGGCGCGCCGAGCTTGTCGAAAAGGCGGTACTGACCGACGGTGGTGAGCCCCTCCTCCGGCCCGGCGCAGATCCACGACCGCTTCCACACGTGGGCCTGTTCAAGGTCGTAGAAGTCCTCGCGCGTATACCGGCCTCCGGGAATCTCCGGCAGCGGCGGAAAACCCTCGGGAGGTTCCGTCCTGGCGCTTTCCCAGTCGATCCGCTGTTCAACGGTGGTGAACACATCGGTCATCAGGCCGCTCCTCGAGGTGTGGAACGTTTGAAACGTTCGAAAGTATCGGTGGCGCCATGAAAACTGTAACCTATTACAAATTCTAGCTGGCGAGTGGGCCTGAAACCCCATCTCATCACGGGGAAAACGGGGAGGAAAAAAAGATGCAGACACGCATCCTTGAAGGAAAAGTGGCCATCGTGACCGGCGCCGGGCGCGGGATCGGCCGCGCGATCGCGGAGGCCTATGGCCGGGAGGGCGCAAAGGTGGTGGTGTCCTCGCGCACGCCCTCGACGGTGGAGGAAGTCGTCGAGGCCATCCGCCGGGACGGCGGCGAGGCGATCGGCGCCCCGTGCGATGTCGGCAAGCTGGACGACATCAACCGGACCGTCAAACAGGCGGTCGATGCCTTTGGCACCGTTCACATTCTCGTGAACAACGCCCAGGGGTTCGGCACCGAGGCCAACCCGCGGGCCTCCACCGTGTTCATGGCCTGCGAGGATACGGACGAGGAGGAATGGGAATACACCCTGCGCACCGGGCCAACCGCGACGCTCCGGTTCATGAAGGCCGTGTTCCCGTACATGAAGGCGCAGAACTACGGCAAGATCATCAACTTTGCCTCCAGCTCCGGTCAGATCGGCTTTGAGGGGAACACCTGCTACAACGCCGCCAAGGAGGCGATCCGGGCTCTCACCCGCACGGCGGCCCGGGAATGGGGCCAGTACGGCATCAACGTGAATGTGATCAACCCGGCGCTGGAGACCCGCGCGTTCGACGCCTGGAAGGCCGCCCGGCCCGATTTCGTGGAAGCGCTCAAACAGAAGATTCCGATGCGCCGCCTTGGCGACCCGGATCGGGATGCGGCGCCGCTGGCCGTGTTCCTCGCCAGCCCGGGGTCGGACTACATGACGGGCAGCACCTTCATGCTCGAAGGCGGGATGCATACGCTGCCATGACCGGGGCCATCAATCGACAGTGGTGCGTGGCCCGCCAGCCGGATGCTGGCGGCCTCACCTCCAGCGGCAGCCTCAAGCTCACGGCCGATGTGTTCGGCCGGGGGCAGGCTGACGTGCCGGAGCCGGGCCCGGGCCAGGTTCTCATCCGGGCGGTGTGGTTCTCGCCGGACCCGATGAACCACGCCTGGGTGCGCGGCATTCCGGGCAAGTTCGATCCCATTCCCGTGGGGTCGCCCATGCGCGGCGGCGTTGCCGGCCGCATCGTTGCATCGAACCACCCCGACTGGCAGGTGGGCGATGGCGTCACCGGTTTTCTCGAGTGGCAGGACTACACCCTCTCCGACGGCACGGATTGTCTGGGTGTTCCCCTGCAACGGGTGCCTGCCGGCGTCCCCCTCGAGAGCGGCCTTGCGACGCTCGGCATGACCGGCCTGTGCGCGTGGCTGGGCATGACGGATATCGGCAAGCCGAAACCCGGCGATACGGTGCTGGTCTCCGGCGCATCGGGCGCCATCGGCTCGATCGCGGGTCAGATCGCGCGGCTGGCGGGCGCGCGCGTCATCGGCATTGCGCGCGGACCGGCCAAGTGCGACCTCGTCCGCAGCTTCGGTTTCGATGCGGTCATCGATGCGCTGTCGGGCGACCTGGCGGCGCTGATCGCGCAGGAAGCGCCCAACGGTGTTGATGTGTTTTTCGACAACGTGGGCGGCCCGCAGCTGGATGCGGCGCTCCTCAATCTGGCGCATGGCGCGCGGATCGTCATTTGCGGGGCAACTGCCCACTACAATGGCCCCACGCCTGTGACCAACCATCTGATGCTGGCGATGCGCGGGGCCAGCATGAGCGGCTTTTTCTATTTCGACCATGTGGCGCGCTGGCCGGAGGGCCGCCGCCGGCTTGCTGACTGGCTCAGGAATGGCTTAATCAGGGAAGCGCTCGACATCTCGGAAGGGTTTGACTCCGTGCCGGATGCGGCGCTTGCTCAGTTTGAGGGACGAAGTGCCGGACGCAAGCTCGTCCGCATCGCAGAGGATCCGTGTGCCCAATCAGCGTAAGCCATCTCTGGAAGCTGCCCGCACAAGCAGGAAACGGACTATGGCAGAGACGGTCCGGCCGCGCGCCGCTGCTCAACCGCGAAAGTATTCCACGCCGCTGATTGCGGAGCGGCGCAAACGCATTCTGGATGAAACCAAGAAGCTGATCGGCGAGGCCGGCATTGACGGCTTCACGCTGCGTGAGCTTGGGCAGCGTGCGGGTGTGTCCGTCACCACCGTCTACAACATCTTTGGCGACAAGGAGGGCGTCGTTGCCCATGCCCTGCGCGAGTTTCATGCGGGCATCAAGCTGAACCTGCCGAGCCAGGGAGCCAACCTCGCCGGCTATTGCCGCACCATTTGCGACACGACCGAGGTGGTGCTCGAAAATCGTGCCTATGCTCTTGCTCTGGCCGATCTCTATTTTTCGCGGTCCCTCTCGCCGACGCTGTTCGAAGTCATCCGCAGCATGCCGCTTCAGGTTTTCGTCCACTGGCTGTGGATGGCGGAGCGGGACGGACTGCTGACCGGCGTGATCCGCCCCGCCGATGCCGAGACCGCCTTTGCCAATCTGGAATGGGCCAGTGTCAAGGATTGGGGCGCGGGCCGCATTGCCGACGCCGAACTGGCCGAGGTGCGCCAGCGCAGTTTCCTTGTCATCGTCAAGGCGATGGCGATCCGCCCGATCGCCGAGGCCGCGGATGCCCTGCTCGCCGCCCTCTCCTCCCCCGCCGGCAACACCGCCTGAGCCGCGCCGCGCTGGCAAAAGCGCCAGTTAACCGGCCAGTGCAGGGTGCAATACCTTGTCTAATCTCAAAATCATGGATCTGGCCTGATGATCGAACTCTACGGCTGCGGCAGCCCCAATGTCCGCAAGGTCGTTATCATGCTGGAGGAGCTGGGGCTGCAATATCAGTCCCGCTATGTCTCGGTTCTGACCGGGGCCCAGTTCGAGCCCTCCTTCCTCGCACTCAATCCGCTGGGCCGGGTGCCGGTGCTTGTCGATCCAAGCGGCCCTGCCGACGAGCCCATTTTCGAGAGCGGCGCCATTCTCATCTATCTGGCGGAGGCCTACAACCGGCCGGACCTGCTGCCCGCGAGCGGCCCGAAGCGTCCTGCGGTCATGAAATGGCTCATGCTCCAGATGGCGAATGTGGGGCCGATGTTCGGCCAGTACAATCATTTCCTCATCACGCCGGATGAGGCGGAAAGCTACGCCACCCGCCGCTATCGCGAACAATCGCGGCGGCTGTATTTCTTCCTCGACGAGCGGCTGTCGCACGTGCCCTGGCTGGCGGGGGACGACTATTCGATTGCGGACATCGCCACCTATCCGTGGATTCTCTACGCCGAGCGTCACCGCATGAACTGGGACGAGCTGCCCCACCTGCGCGCGTGGCGCGAGCGCATCGAAGCGCGCCCGGCCGTGGTGCGCGCCGACGCGGCCATGCGCCACTTTGTGGAGGAGGACGCCCGGGCCGTGCCAAAGGCGACCAAGGAGACGTTCGATCGCTTTTTCTGGCGCGAAGGCAGCAACGGGCCGCGCGTTGACCTCTCCCCCATGCGGGTGGTCTGACGCGCCGCGCGGACCTGTTGATTAGGATAGGCACCAGTCCCCGGCAATTATGCCAGTCTCTCAACCCTCAGAGATAAAAAATTCCATGGGGTTGAGAATGAGCGGACGCAGTCGTCTCCTTGGCATGGCCTCCGGCGTGGTTCCCGAATGCAGCCCGCCAGACACGGTCGAGGCGGCGGCACGCGGCGGATTTGATGCGGTGGGCCTGTGGGTGGAGCCCGACATCTGGACGGATGAAACCACCCGTCAGGTGCGCCGCCGTCTGGCGGATACGGGGCTGACCGCCATCGACGTCGAGGTGGTCTGGATCAAGCCGGGGCCGCTCGACCCTGCGCACAAGCGCATTCTCGACATCGGTGCGGAAGTGGGCGCGCGCAACGCCCTTGCCGTCAGCTCCGACCCGGACCTTGGCGCAACCATCGAAAAATATGCGGCGCTGTGCGAGCACGCGGGGTCCGTCGGCATTCGTCTGGCGCTGGAGTTTGGCCTCTTCACCGAGGTCAAGACCATCAGCGCGGCGCGCCATGTTCTCGATACGGTCAATCACCCCGCCTCGTCCTTGCTGGTTGACCCCCTGCACCTGATCCGCTCGGGCGGATCGGCGGCGGATGTGGGCGCGGTGCCGGCCCACCTTTTCTCCTATGCCCAGTTCTGTGACGCCCCGGGCAATGGCCCGACGGCCGATGATCCCGAGGGCATCCTGCGGGAAGCGCTGGACGAACGGCTTCAGCTTGGCGACGGCGGGTTGCCGCTGCGCGATATTCTGGCGGCCCTGCCCGCCGATCTGCCGCTCAGCATCGAATTGCGCTCCAAGCCCTTGCGGGACGCCTATCCCGATCCGGCCGAACGGGCCCGTGCCACGGCGGACGCGTCGCGCCGTTTTCTGGACGCCTGCGCCCGCGAGGCCTGAGCATGTTCGTGCGGCGTCTCGACCACGTGAACATCCGTACCGACGACTTGCCTGCGACCATCCGCTTCTACACCGAGGTTCTGGGCATGACCTGCACGCCGGTGCCGGGAGACGCAGACACACGCCATCGCGCCTGGATCTACAGCAGCGACAATCTGCCGGTCGTGCATGTCGGGGTTGAGGATCTGCGCGGCCTGCGCGGCGAGGCGGCAAACCCCGACGAACCGCCCGCCTTCGGCTCCGGCTCGGTGGACCATGTCGCCTTTGAATGCACCGGTCGCGAAGGGCTGGTCGCGCGGCTGGAGGCGGCGCAGGTGCCTTACCACCACAATTATGTGGCGGCGGTCGATCTCCACCAAATCTTCGTCAAGGACCCGAACGGAGTGACGCTGGAACTCAACTTCCGATAATTTCAACATGCTTGCGCCATCGGCACACCGGCCGACAGAGCCGGTGCACAAAAAAACATGGGGAGGCAATAACATGGCTCAGCAAGACGTGTGGGACTACATCATCATCGGCGCAGGCTCCGCCGGCTCGGTGCTCGCCGAGCGGCTGTCGCGGGACCCCGGCACGCGGGTGCTGCTGGTGGAGGCGGGCGGCGAGAACGACCATCCCCTCGTCCACATGCCCAAGGGCATTGCCCGGCTGGTGCTCAAGCCGGAGTTCATCTGGGCCTATCAGGTGGATCAGCCGCGCGGCCCCGGGATCAACACGCCCGAGGTGTGGGTCCGCGGCCGTGGTCTTGGCGGGTCCTCCGCCATCAACGGCATGATCTGGAGCCGGGGCGAACCGGCGGATTATGATGACTGGGAAGCGCAGGGGTGCACCGGCTGGAACGGCGCGAGCATGACGGCCGCCTTCCGCGCGCTCGAGGATCACGAGCTGGGCGAGAGCGACACGCGCGGCGTCGGCGGCCCGGTGCATATCACCCCCGGTACCTTCCGCTATCCCCTCACCCGGGCGATGATCGAGGCGGGCAAGCAGCTCGGGCTGACCGAGACCGATGATCTCAACAGCATCACCGGCAACCGGGTTGGCTATTACAGCCACAACATCCGCCGGGGACGGCGCGACGGCGGCGCGGCCGCCTTTATCGCCAAGGCGCGCCGGCGTCCCAATTTCCATGTGCACACGCATACGCTCGCCCGCCGCATCCTCGTGAAAGACGGCCGCGCCACAGGTGTCGAGCTGTTCAGGAGCGAAAGGGGCTTCTGGCAGGAGTCCGTGCGCGGCGAGATCATCGTCTGCTGCGGGACCATGGAAAGCCCGCAATTGCTGGAGCGCTCAGGCATCGGCGATGGCGCCGTGCTGCAAGCAGCGGGTGTCGAGACGGTGGTGCACAGCCCCGGCGTCGGCAACCACATGCTGGAGCATCTCTCCCTGTCCATGCCGTATCGCCTCAAGGAGAAGGTCGGCATCAACCACCATTACTACGGCGACGGGCTGATCTTCTCCGTCCTGCGCTATTACCTCACCCGCTCGGGCCCCATGGCCACCGGGCCGTTTGAGGTGGGGGCCTTCGTCAATGTGGCCCACCCGGACGGACGGCCGGACCTCCAGTTGTATCTGGGCGGCTTCACCTTCGCCCTCAGCGACGACAATCACCCGGTCCCCCTCTCCGCCGTCGACAAGAAACCGGGCATCACCATCTACGGGCAGCTGGTGCGCCTCACCAGCCAGGGCTCGGTCCACATCCGCTCGGGCAATCTGGACGACCGGCCCGAAATCGCTCCCAACTGGCTCACCACCCCGAGCGACCAGGACGCGGCGATCCGTGCGGTGCGCTACATGCGGCAGTACATGGACCAGCCGGCGCTCGCCCCGCTGATTGCCGCCGAGTTGCTGCCGGGCGATCATGTGCAGACCGACGACGCCATTCTGGAAAGTTTCCGCAAGCTTGCCATGTGCGGACTCCATGGCACAAGCACCTGCCGCATGGGCGTGGACGAGCGGGCGGTGGTGGACCCGGAGCTGCGCGTGCGGGGCGTGGCCGGGTTGCGCGTTGCCGATTGCTCCGTCATGCCCGGCCTCGTCACCGGCAACACCAATGCCCCCGCCATGGCGGTCGGCTGGCGCGCGGCGGACCTGATCCTGTCCCGGTCCGCCGCCTGAGCCGCACGCGGCGCGCCTGAAAACTGTAGCGCGTTTCAAATTTTTCAGGCGCGCGCCTGACCGCTGCCGGCCTTGCCGGTTTCCGCCAGCGGAGCGGCCTGGGGCGGGAGGGTCGGATCGACAACCGCGCCCCGCTCCGAGGTGCGCGGCTCATGGCGGCTGCCCGCAGGCAGGGCGCCCGCCGGCCGTTCGAGGAAGCGGCGAATGCGCGGCGGCGCATCGCCCCGGTGGAAGGCGAGCACGCGCCGGTCCACTTCCTGGTCCGCCACGGTAATGCGGGCGCGCTGGTGCAGGTGCTCGCCCCAGGTGGCGCTGTGGTAGCGCTCGATCCAGAGCTCAGGGTGGGCCAGATCCTGCATCAGCGTCCAGTTCCGTGCGCCGTTGCGCTGCCGGATCCGCCGGCGCTCGTCCATCGCGGCAAGAAACGCCAGGGCGTCCTTGGGATCGACCGTATATTCCACCTGAAGCACCACCGGGCCGCTTCTGAGATCCAGCTCCACCTTCGGCATCGGCAGCGCATCGCGGTAGACGGGGGTCAGGTCGAGCTTCTCCATCTGCGGCAGGTCGCGCCAGAAGCCGATGGCGGCGCTCGCCAGCACGGCGATGCCCGAGAGGATCATGGCGTCCCGCAGGCCGATGCCCTCGGCCACATGCCCCCACAGCCAGCTGCCGATCGCCATGCCGCCGAAGGTCACGGTCTGGTAGACAGCCAGCGCCCGGGCCACCACCCAGCGCGGCGCGGACATCTGCACAGAGACGTTGAAGGTGGAGAGGGCCAGCACCCACCCTGCCCCGGTCAGCAGAAGCCCCGCCATGGTGAGCGGCAAGGTCTGGCTCAAACCGGCAATGGCCGTGCCCGCGCCGTAACTGACCAGTGACCAGCGCACCAGTGCCTCGTTGCTGAGCCTGCGCCGCAGGTGGGAGGAGATGAAGGCGCCCAGAACCGCGCCAATGCCGAAGGCGCCGAGGATAAGCCCGTAGGTGAGCGGTCCGCCCCGCAGCCTGTCGCGAGCGATCAGCGCCATCAGCGCCCAGACTGCGCTGCCCGTGAGGCCGAAGCTGAGGCCGCGCAGCAGCACCCGGTTGATGGCGGGCGCCATGGCGGAATAGCGCAGCCCCGCCATCATGGCGGAGACCAGCGGCTCGCGCGGCAGCTGACGCTCGGGCGGCTGGCGCTTCCAGCGCGCAAGCACGAGGATCAGCCCCACATAGCTGAGGGCGTTGGCGAGGAACGCGGCGGCGGCACCGGCAGCGGCCACCAGGGCACCGCCAACGGCCGGGCCGAGGCTGCGCGCGATGTTGAAGCTGATGCTGTTGAGGGTGCCGGCACCCGGCAGGTCTTCCCGCGGCACCTGCTCGCCGACGGACGCCTGCCAGGCCGGGCCGTTCAGGGCCGTGCCGCAGCCCACCAGAAACGTGAAGGTCAGCAGCAGCCAAGGGGTGATGAGGCCAAGGTAGGTGAGCGCGGCCAGCCCGATCGAAACCGTCAGCAGCAGGGCCTGGGCGGCGATCATCACCTTGCGCCGGTCGAAGTTGTCGGCGATGGCGCCAGCCGCCAGCGAGAACAGCATGATCGGCAGGGTGGTCGAGGCCTGCACCAGCGCCACCATGTCCGCCGACCCGGCGATGGAGGTCATCATCCACGAAGCGCCAACGGACTGGATGAGGCTGCCGAAGTTCGAGACGAGCGTTGCGATCCAGATGGCCCGGAAGACGGGGTGCCGTAGCGGCGCGAAAGGCGAGGAGCGTGCCGCCGCACCTGAAGCCTGACGTGTCGTCATGAGATCGCGTGGTCCTCGGAGGGCATGGGGCACATCGACGGCATCCATCCTAAACAGCACTGCATGGCGAAAGCAACCGCCGGGGTCCGCCCTGCCCGGGGGCGAAGGCCAGCGGTCTTGTTCTGAGGGAAAAACGAGATCATCGAGGCCCGGTTGCGCCTTCTCCCGGCAAAGTGTCAGCCCGGGGTTTCCGCCCGGCAAATCAGACTGGCAAATTCCCAGACCGGACGGTAAGTCTTTGAATCACGCAAAGAGTTGGCAGGCAATGCCACCGGTTGGGGAGAATCGGACGGCCCTCGTTCGTTCAATCAATGGCATTAACGGCGCACCCGATGCCGCCGGATGCCATGGCCTTCGACGTCGGAAGCATTGCGACAGACCGCGCCGCCGCGCACAACACACACAAGCAAAGCGCGGCGCGGGCCAGAAGACATGGGGAGACCAAGATGGCAACAGCGACGGCTGGAAACACAGCTACGGCCGGGAATGCAGCGACGGCCGGGAATGCAGCGATCACCGCCGCCCGGGCAGCGGGCGAGCCCGGTCGCGGCATGCCCGGGTTCGGCAACCACTTCGCCACCGAGGCGGTGCCGGGTGCGCTGCCGGTTGGCCAGAATTCACCGCAGCAGACGCCCTTCGGCCTCTATGCCGAACTGATCTCGGGCACCGCCTTCACCGCCCCCCGCGCCGAGAACCGCCGCACCTGGATGTATCGTCTGCGCCCCACGGCCAGCCATCCGGCCTATCGCCCCTACGAGCGCCAGACGCTGCTCCGCGCGGCCCCGTTCGACGAGGTGCCGCCGCCGCCCAACCGGCTGCGCTGGAACCCGCTGCCCCTGCCCGAGGCGCCCACGGATTTCGTGGACGGTCTCATCACCTTTGGCGGCAATGGCGATGTGGGCGCGGGCACCGGGGTGGCCATTCACCTCTACGCGGCCAACCAGTCTATGGAGAGCCGCGTGTTCTTTTCGGCCGATGGCGAGCTGCTCATCGTGCCCCAGGCGGGCCGCTTGCGGCTGGAGACGGAGCTGGGCGTGATACTGGTCGAGCCCCAGCAGATCGCGGTGGTGCCGCGCGGCGTGCGCTTCCGCGTGAAGCTGCCGGACGGCACGGCGACGGGCTATGTCTGCGAGAACTACGGCGCGCCGTTCCGCCTGCCCGAGCTGGGGCCGATCGGCTCCAATGGCCTTGCCAATCCGCGCGACTTCGAGACACCGCATGCCTGGTTCGAGGACCGGGACGAGCCGACCGAGGTGGTGCAGAAATTCCAGGGCCGGTTGTGGACCATGGTGCTGGACCACTCGCCGCTCGACGTGGTGGCCTGGCACGGCAACCTTGCGCCCTACCGCTTTGACCTCCGGCGCTTCAACACCATCAACACGGTGAGCTTCGACCACCCGGACCCGTCCATCTTCACCGTGCTCACCTCGCCCTCGGACACGCCGGGGACGGCCAACTGCGATTTCGTCATCTTCCCGCCGCGCTGGATGGTGGCGGAACATACCTTCCGTCCGCCGTGGTTCCACCGCAACGTGATGAACGAGTTCATGGGGCTGATCCACGGCGCGTATGACGCCAAGGCGGGCGGGTTTCTGCCCGGCGGCGCGTCGCTGCACAACCAGATGTCCGGCCACGGCCCGGACAAGGCGAGCTACGACAAGGCGGTTGCCGCCGAGCTTGTGCCGCACAAGATCGAGAACACCATGGCGTTCATGTTCGAAAGCCGTGCCGTGATCCGGCCCACCCGCTGGGCCCTGGAGACGCCCCTGCTGCAGCAGGATTACGACGCGTGCTGGAGCGGATTTGAAAAGGCGAAACTGTAATCATGACGCTTCTTGACGAAACCCACGATCCGGCGCTCAGGAGCTGGGTCGCCTCGGCCAACGGTCATCCCGATTTTCCGATTCAGAACCTGCCGTTCGGCATTTTCAGCCCGCCGGGGCAACCGCCGCGCGGGGGCGTCGCCATCGGCGACCGGATCCTCGATCTGGCGGGCGCGGTGGATGCCGGGCTGTTCGAAGGCGCGGCGCTGCTGGCGGCGCACGCGGCGGCGGGCGAGACGCTCAACCCGCTGCTGGCGCTGGAGGCGGAGCCGCGCCGGGCGCTGCGCCGCCGCCTCTCGGCCCTGCTGGCCGAGGGCAGCCCGGAGCGGGCGACAGTGGAGCCGCTCCTTCATCCGGCGGAGGTCTGCACCCTGCACCTGCCCGCCCGCATCGGCGATTACACGGACTTCTACGTGGGCATTCACCACGCCACCAACGTGGGCAAGGTGTTCCGGCCGGACAATCCGCTCCTGCCCAACTACAAGTATGTCCCCATCGGCTACCACGGGCGGGCGTCGTCCGTCCGCCCCTCCGGCGCGGTGGTGCGCCGCCCCAATGGCCAGCGCAAGGCGCCCGATGCGGAGGCCCCCACCTTCGGCCCCTGCCAGCGGCTCGATTACGAGCTGGAAATGGGCGTGTGGATCGCCAGGGGCAACGCGCTGGGCGAGCCCATTCCCATCGAGGAGGCGGACCAGCACATCGCGGGGTTGTGCCTGCTCAACGACTGGTCGGCGCGCGACCTTCAGGCGTGGGAATATCAGCCGCTCGGGCCGTTTCTCGCCAAGAATTTCCTGACGACCATCTCGCCGTGGATCGTGACCGCCGAAGCGCTGGCGCCGTTCCGCATCCCCCAGCCGCCCCGGCCCGAGGGCGACCCCAAACCCCTGCCCTATCTCTGGAGCGAGAAGGATCAGGCCAGCGGCGCGTTCGCCATCGAACTGGAAGTGCACATCGCCTCCGCCCGTATGCGGGCGGAAGGCATGGCGCCGCTGCGGCTGAGCCGGGGGCCGGCCAGCAACATGTACTGGACGGCGGCGCAGATCGTCACCCACCACGCCTCCAACGGCTGCAACCTGCAACCGGGCGACCTGCTCGGCACGGGCACCATCTCGGCACCCACGGAAGATGGCTTCGGCAGCCTGCTGGAGATCACCCGCGGCGGCAAGAAGCCGATCACCCTGCCGACGGGCGAGACCCGCACCTTCCTCGCCGACGGGGACGAGCTTGTCCTCAGCGGGCGGGCGCACCGGGAAGGCTATGTGTCCATCGGCTTCGGCCCCTGCCGGGGGATCATCGCCCCGGCCCCGGCGGCATGAGCCACAGCAGCGCAAGGGGAAAACGCATGGCCATCGTGCTGCACAACTACTGGCGCTCCGGCACCTCCTACCGCACCCGCATCGCCCTCAACCTCAAGGGGCTGGACTACCGGCAGGTAACGCTCGACCTGCGCACGGGCGCGCAAGGCAGCCCGGCGTTCCGGGCGCTGAGCCCGCAAGGGCTGGTGCCCGCGCTGGAGGTGGACGGCACCGTGCTCACCCAGAGCCCGGCCATTCTGGAATGGCTGGAGGAGCGCTATCCCGAGCCGCCGCTGCTGCCCAAGGAGCCGACCGAACGGGCGATCGTGCGGGCCATGGCGGCCATCATCGGCTGCGACATTCACCCGCTCAACAACCTGCGGGTGCTGAAGGCCCTGAAGGGCGATCTCAGCGCCAGCCAGGAGCAGGTGAACGCCTGGATCGCCCGCTGGATCGGCGACGGCTTCGCGGCGCTGGAGCAGTACATCGCCCGCCATGGCCATGGTTTCGCCTATGGCGACGCGCCCACGCTGGTGGACTGCTATCTGGTGCCGCAGGTCTATTCGGCCGAGCGCTTCGGCGTCGATCTTGCGCCCTACCCGCGCGTCGTGGCGGCGGCCGAGCAGGCGCGCCGCCTGCCCGCCTTCATCGCCGCCCACCCGGACAACCAGCCGGACGCGGACTGAGCCTCAGGCCGTGGTGATGACCTGAATATTGCCCTCCCGCGCCAGGACATTGACGGCTACCTCCTGACCCGCCCGGCGCAGGGCGATATCGACGCGCCCGCCTGCCACGCGCAGGCCGCGCAGCTCCACCTCGTCGAGGAAGGCGGGGAGCACCGGCTCGTCGAGCGTCACCTTCTTCGCCGCCGGGCTGAAGCCGATGCCGAGGCAGGATTGCAGCAGGGAGAGCGGCGCGGCCGCTGCCCAGGCCTGGGGCACGCAGGCCACCGGATAGAAGGTCGGCCCGTGGCTGCGCTGGCGGCGGAAGCCGCAGAACAGCTCGGGCAGGCGGCGCAGATCGATGTACATGGAGGCCGCGAACAGCCCCTCGAAAATCAGGGCAGCCTCGCGCCGGAAGCCGTAGCGGGCAAAGCCCGCCGCCACCAGCGCGTTGTCGTGCGGCCAGACCGAGCCGTTGTGATAGCTCATGGGATTGTAGCGCGCCTGATTGCCGGCAACGGTGCGGATGCCCCAGCCACAATAGGACTGCGGGTTCATCAGCGTCTCGACCACCAGCGGCGCGCGCTCCGGCAGGGCGATGCCGGTCAGCAGCGCATGGCCCGCATTGGATGTGCGGATGCGGCACGGCCGCTTCTCCCCATCCAGCGCCAGCACATAGGTGCCGAGTTTTTCGTCAAAAAAGGCCGCATCGAACCGGGTGCGCAGATCGGCGGCGCGGTGTTCCAGGGCGTCCGCCCGGCAGTGGTGTTCCAGCGCACGGGCGAGCCTCGCGGCGGCGATCCAGGCCCCGTAGACGTAGGCCTGCACCTCGACAAGCGCGATCGGCCCGCGCGCCAGGGTCCCGTCCGCATGGAACACGGAATCCTGGCTGTCCTTCCAGCCCTGATTGATGAGGCCATCTTCCGTCTGGCGGGCGTATTCCACGAAACCGTCGCCATCCAGATCGCCATGCGTGTCGATCCAGCCGAGGGCCGCCTCCACGTGGGGCCAGAGGGCGCGCACGGTCTCCAGATCCCCGGTGCGCTCGTAGTAAGCGCCCGCCAGCATGATGAACAGCGGCGTTGCATCGACGCTGCCGTAATAGCGGCGGAACGGCACCTCGCCGAGCCGCGCCATCTCCCCGTAACGGGCTTCGTGCAGAATCTTGCCGGGCTGGGCGTCGGCCTTGGGGTCGAACTCCGTCGCCTGATTGGCGGCGAGAAACCGCAGCACGCCGCGCGCGATCTCGGGGTCGATCCACAGCGTCTCCAGCGCCGTGATGATCGCATCCCGCCCGAAGGTGGTGCTGAACCACGGAATGCCCGCGTAAGGGTAGGCCCCCTCGGGCATGTCCGTCACCAGCATGTAAAGGTCTGAAATCGAGCGGCGCACCGCCTCGTTGAAAATTTCGTGGGAGGTGACAATGGCCGTGGCGCGGGCGCTGGCCGTGCGCAGCGCGCGGCGCGAGTCCCGGAGAGCGGTGTAGAAACTCTGGCGCACCGGCCGCCCGGAATTGCCGTTGCACCGGATCTCGATGAACAGCGAGCGGCATTCACGCGGGCCCAGCGCCAGGTCGAACACCGCCTGCCCCCGGCGGATGGAGACCGGTGCCGGTTCGAAGCGTAGATGGGTGGTGCGCTCGACGCCGTCCAGCCCCGTGTAGCCGAGGCGCACCCAGTCCCGCCCGGTCATCGGCCGGTGCACCGTGCCCCGCTGCGCCCGGCGGGTGCCGCGTACCTCGAACAGGTCGGCAAAGTCGGCGGCGAAATCGACCGCCAGACGCACCCGCCGGGCGGCCGTGTCGTAATTGCGGATCGCCAGACGTTCGTAGGCCGCCCCGTTCCACAGGAACCGCGACCGCCGGATGTGGACGAGGCCTTGGGCGAGCGTGATCCGCCCCTCCCCGTCCAGCAGGTCCGGGTTGGTGAGGTCGCAGGTGAGCATGGCGTTGTCATCCCGCAGGGTGGAGCTGAGCAGCAGCAGCCCGCGCCCCTCCAGACTCATCCTGAGGTGGGAGAGATGCCGGGTGTCCTGATAATACAACCCCTCCGGGCTGTCCGGCCCGGCAATGGCATCACCGCTCTGATTGAACACGCCGAAGGCGTCGCCGTGCTTGAGCGTGCGGGATCGCAACTCCTGAATGGAGGCGGTGGTGCCGGTGCCACCCGGGGCGCCATTCTCCTGGCCAGCCCCGGCCGATGCCGGGGCTGCCTGCTCCGCAGGACTGGACTGCATGCGCCACTCCATCGCCGCCCTCGCCCGCTACGCCACAACCTGCAGGTTCATCTCCTCCCCCATGCGGCGGCGCAGGTGCGCGGCGTTGGCCCGGACGCCCGCCAGATTGCGGTAGATCTCCAGATAGTCGCGGGCCATGCGCTCCACCGTGAAACGCTCCTCGAACGCGGCGCGAACGGCGGCGCGGTCCAGCTGATCGATCTTGCCCACGGCCTCGACCGCCTCATCGACGGAGTCGACGATCCAGCCCGAGACGCCGTGCTCGATCACCTCGGGCACCGACCCGCAGCGGAAGGCGATGACGGGGGTGCCGCACGACATGGCTTCAATCATGACAAGGCCGAACGGTTCCGGCCAATCGATGGGGAACAGCAGCGCGCGGGCATTGCCGAGGAAGTCCGCCTTCTGCTGTTCGTTGATCTCGCCGATATATTCGACGTTGGAATAGACCCGCACCATGGGCGCGATGATGTCGTCCCAGTAAGCCTTGTCGGCTGCGTCCACCTTGGCCGCGATCTTGAGCGGGATGCCGGTGCGTGCGGCGATCTCGATGGCGCGGTCCGGCCGCTTCTCCGGCGAGATGCGCCCGAGAAACGCCAGATACCCCTCGGGCTTCGGATTGAACGGCAGAAGGTCCGCGGGCAGGCCGTGATAAACGGTGCCGACCCAGTTGACCGGCGGCATGGGCCGGCGCTGGTGGTCGCTGATCGACACCAGCGGCGCATCGGGGAAGGTGCGATAGAAGGGCGCAAGGTCCGGCAGATCAAGCCGCCCGTGCAGGGTGGTGACCGTGCGGCTGGCATAGTCGCCGGTTATGGGGAAATGAAACAGGTCGGTGTGGAAATGCAGCACGTCGAATTCATCGGCGCGGCGGCGCACCTCCTCCATCATGGCGATGTGATAAGGCAGTTGCGACTGAACCGCCGGGTTGAGGCGCAAGGCGCGGTCAACGCAGGGTACGAGCCGTGCCGACGTGACGGAATCGCCGCTGGCGAACAGGGTTACATCATGGCCCTGCCGGACCAGCTCCTCGGTGAGATAGGAGACGACGCGCTCGGTGCCGCCGTAGAGTTGGGGGGGAACGCTTTCCACGAGTGGCGCGATCTGGGCGATTTTCATCGACAAAACCTCCTCCTGAGAGTGAAGAATCGGCAATGAAAAGCACGCACGGCTGCCGCCACGGCGGCCCCGCGCCGGAATGATTTAAGTCCGGACTCGGCAATAACAAGAGGCGCAAGGCGCGCACGCCCGCGCGCCCCGCTCCACACCGGTTTTCGGCTGAAATCAGCCCTCGGCCGCGCCTTGTCCCTCGTAGGCCGCGACCAGAGCCGCCAGATCGAACTTGGTCATGTCGAGCATCGCCCGGGTCACGCGGGCGACACGGGCCGTATCCCGGTCCCGCAGCATCTCCATGAGCTGCCGGGGCACGATCTGCCAGGAAAGGCCATAGCGATCGGTCAGCCAGCCGCACTGGCCGGGCGCGCCGCCGTCGCTGATGAGCGCGTCCCACAGCCGGTCGATTTCCGCCTGGCAATCCACCGTGAGGAACAGGGAAATGGCCGGCGTGAACGTCTGGTAGGGGCCACCGTTGAGCGCGATGCAGCGGTGGCCCGCCAGCGTGAACTCCACCACCATGACATCGCCGGGTTTGCCGCCCGGCGTCTCGAGCGTGTAGCGGAGAATGGCATCGATGCGGGAGTCCGGCACCACGGAGGTGTAGAACCGCGCGGCCTCCTCCGCCTTGCCGTCGAACCACAGGAAGGTGGAGGCTGTCGTCATGGCTGCCCTTCAGCGGTGTCCATCAACACGGTGAAGCCGCCGTAGATCATGCGCTTGCCATCAAACGGCATGGTCCCGCCGTCCAGCCGGGGGTCCGCCATGATTTTCGGGTAGGCCTCGTCCCGCACCTGCCTGGACGGCCAGACGATCCAGGAGAACACCACGTTCTCCCCGGTGCTGGCCTTGACCGCCATCCGGAAGTCCGTCTCCTTGCCGTCGGGGATGTCCTCGCCCCAGCACTCCACCACGCGCAGGGCACCATACTCCCGGAACACCCCCGCCGCCTTGAGGGCCATGTCCCGATACAGCTCCTTGTTGCCGTGCGGCACAGGCACGACAAATCCGTCGATGTAGGTCATTGCTCCTCTCCCCCCGGTGGCCACGCCTCAAGCGGTGACCGTCCGGGACTGGGCATCCGTGTTGCCCGCGTTGCTCTCCGCCACGGCGGCCGGGTCCATCCACACCACTTCCCAGATATGGCCGTCGGGGTCCTCGTAGCTGCGGCCATACATGAAGCCGTGGTCCTGAACCGGGCATGGATCGACCCCGCCACCGGCGGTTCCCGCCTTCTGCACAAGCGCATCGACCGCCTCGCGGGTTTCCGCCGAGAGGCAGAGCAGCACTTCGCACGCCTTGGTGGCGTCGGAGACCGGCCGGGGGCTGAACCGCAGGAAGTGCTCATGCGTATGCAGCATGACGACAATGACCTCCGACCACATCATGCAGGAGGCATCGTCGTTGCTGAACTGCGGGTTTTTGGCGAATCCCAGAGCTTCGTAAAATGCCGTGGACCGGGCAAGATCCCGGACAGGCAGGTTGACAAAGATCATGCGTTGCATGGCATTTCCTCCCTCATTGTTTGTTGCTCGCTGTAGCAGAGAAAGTTATATATAACAAGTATGAAGTTAGAAAAGATAACTAACTGCGGGCCCGGCCCGCGCCGCCGGTACAACGACGCCTGCGGTGCAGCCCACGGCCTCGAACTTGTGGGAGACCGCTGGGCGTTGTTGGTGGTGCGGGAGCTCATGCTCGGCCCGAAGCGGTTCTGTGACCTCAAGGCCGATCTGCCGGGCATCAGCGCCAATGTGCTGACGCAGCGTCTCGAAGAGCTGGAGGCGGTTGGCATTCTCACCCGCTGCAAGCTGCCGCCGCCCGCGTCGGTGCAGGTGTACGAGCTGACGCCGTGGGGCTATGAGGCCGAGCCGATCCTGCAGGTGCTCGGCCGCTGGGCCGCGCGCTCGCCCTATCACGACCCGACGCTGCCGCTGACGGAGACATCCTTTCTCCTGTCGCTGCGGACCATGCTCGACCCTGCCCGGGCGGAGGGCCTGCGCCTCACGGTCGGCTTCCGCTTCGGTGCGCAGGCCTATACCGGCTGCCTCGGGGACGGGCAGCTGGCGATCCGGCGGGGCGAAGCGGAAAACCCGGACATTGCGTTCGAGGGGGCGGTGCCGGCGCTGGTGGCGGCGGTCTATGGCGGCCAGCCGCTTTCGGAGCTGGAGGCCAGCGGCGCGCTGACCGTGACGGGGGACCGCGCACTGGCGGCCCGGTTCGTCACTCTGTTCCCGTTGCCGCCCAAGGTGGGCGAGGAAGGCTGAGGCCCGAAACAGGACCGCCCTGCCCCCGGGGTGCGGGGACAGGGCGGTTCCGAAAGAGCCTCAAAAAGGCTGAAAAGGCTGAAAAAGTCCGTGCGGAGGGGCCCGTCAGGCCGCCTGCACTTCCTTTTCCTCCGGCGCGAGGCGGATCAGGTAATCGAACGCCGACAGCGCGGCGGTTGCCCCCTGACCCATGGCGATGACGATCTGCTTGTAGGGCACGGTCGTCGCGTCGCCCGCCGCGAACACGCCTTCCACCGACGTCTCGCCGCGATGATCGATCTGGATCTCGCCGCGCGGGGTGAGCGCGACGGTGCCCGCCAGCCACTCGGTGTTGGGCACCAGGCCGATCTGGACGAAGATGCCCTCCAGATCCAGCTTGTGCTCGGTGTCGCTGTTGCGGTCCTTGTAGGTGAGGCCTACCACCTTCGAGCCGTCGCCCAGCACCTCCGTCGTCAGCGCCGAGGTGATGATGGTAACGTTCGGCAGGCTGCGCAGCTTGCGCTGCAACACCTCGTCGGCCCGCAGCTTGCTGTCGAACTCGATGAGCGTCACATGGCTGGCCAGGCCCGCCAGGTCGATCGCCGCCTCGACACCCGAGTTGCCGCCGCCGATGACCGCCACGCGCTTGCCCTTGAACAGCGGGCCGTCGCAGTGCGGGCAGTAGGCCACGCCCTTGTTGCGGTACTCGTTCTCGCCGGGGACGTTCATCTGCCGCCAGCGCGCGCCGGTGGAGAGGATGATCGCCTTGGCCTTGACGCTGGCGCCGCTTTCCAGCTGCACCTCCGTCAGCCCGCCGGGCGCGGACGCCGGGATGAGCTTGACGGCGCGCTGGAGATTCATGACGTCGACGTCATACTCCTTCACATGCTGCTCCAGCGCCGCGCCCAGCTTCGGGCCTTCGGTGTAGGGCACGGAGATGAAGTTCTCGATCGCCATGGTGTCCAGCACCTGGCCGCCGAACCGCTCGGCCACCACGCCGGTGCGGATGCCCTTGCGGGCGGCGTAGATCGCCGCGGCAGCACCGGCCGGGCCACCGCCCACCACCAGCACGTCGAACGGCTCCTTGGCCTTGATCTTCTCGGCGGCACGGGCCACGGCGCCCGTGTCCAGCTTGGCCAGAATCTGCTCCACGTCCATGCGGCCCTGGCCGAATTCCTGACCGTTCAGGAAAATGGTGGGCACGGCCATCACCTTGCGGGCCTCCACTTCCTCGCGGAACAGGGCGCCGTCGATGGAGGTGCTGCGGATGCGCGGGTTGATGACGCTCATCAGGTTGAGCGCCTGCACCACGTCCGGGCAGTTCTGGCACGACAGGGAGAAGAAGGTCTCGAAGTGGTAGTCGCCCTCCAGCGCCTTGATCTGGTCGATCACCTCCTGGCTCACCTTGGGCGGGTGGCCGCCCACCTGGAGCAGGGCCAGCACCAGCGAGGTGAATTCATGGCCGAGCGGGATGCCGGCGAAGCGCACGCCGATGTCCGTGCCCGCACGGCGGATCAGGAAGGAGGGACGGCGCGCGTCGTCGTCGGCGCGCACGTAGGAAATCTTGTCGCTGAGACCGGCGATGGTCTCCAGCAGCTGCTGCATTTCCTGGGACTTGGCCCCGTCATCCTGTGACGCAACCAGCTCGACGGGCTCGGTGATGTTCGCAAGGTAGGCCTTGAGTTGTTCCTGGAGCTTCGCATCCAACATGATCGGGGTTCCAACGTCCAAAACGATACGGGGGGAAAGCTCCCCGACGCCGGAGTGTTCCGGCGCCGGGGCAATCAACCTTACGGCTTAGATCTTGCCGACGAGGTCGAGCGACGGAGCGAGGGTCTTCTCACCCTCTTCCCACTTCGCCGGGCAGACCTCGCCCGGGTGGTTGCGCACGTACTGAGCCGCCTTGATCTTGCGGATCAGCTCGGCCGCGTTGCGGCCCACGCCTTCCGAGGTGATTTCCATCACCTGGATCACGCCGTCCGGATCGACAACGAAGGTGCCGCGGTCGGCCAGGCCGACGCCCGGGCGCATCACGTCGAAGTTGTTGGTCAGCGTGCCGGCCTGGTCGCCCACCATGTAGAACTTGATCTTGCCGATGGCCGGCGAGGTGTCGTGCCAGGCCTTGTGGCTGAAGTGGGTGTCGGTCGACACGGCGAAGATCTCAACGCCCAGCTTCTGGAAGGTTTCGTAGTTGTCGGCCAGGTCTTCCAGCTCGGTCGGGCAGACAAAGGTGAAGTCGGCCGGATAGAAGAAGAAGACAGCCCACTTGCCGCGAACGTCGGCGTCGGTGATGTCGACGAACTTGCCATCCTTGTAGGCGGTGGCAGAAAACGGCTTAATCTCGGTGTTGATGAGCGCCATGTGAGCTCCCTTTGCTTAATGGGGTTGGTTGAACGGGTGATTGTGTAGCAGACCCGCACTCAATATGAAAATTGATATAAATGGACGCTAACATCGATTGAATCGATCAAGCGAGGTTGCAGCGCCACCGGGATCTGCCGGGCGCAGACCTTACCATATCAACGCCCTGTGTCTGCTCCGGATTGGTCGGCCCCGAAAGATTTGCGCAGGCCCCGGCCCGCCCGAGACGGCCCATCGCCTTGAATTCCCGGGCGGTCCTACAGCGGGATATCGACCTCGGCGAGAATGCCGCCGCCGGGGGCGTTGGTGAGGCGCACCGTCGCGCTGAAGGTCATGGCCTGGGAGCGGGCGATGGTGAGGCCGATTCCCGTGCCCGCGCGCCCGCCCGGCTGGCCGGGGTCGCCCCGGGTGAAGGGCTCGAAGATCTTCTCCAGCAGCTCCGGGGCGATTCCCGGGCCGTAGTCGCGCACGCTGATGACGAGGCGGCCCTGGTCGCGGCGGCAGCCGATCTCGGCGGAGCCCGCGTATTTGACCGCATTGTCGATGAGGTTGGAGAGGCAGCGCGTCAGCGCGTTGGGCTTGATGCGGACCACCGCGCCGCAGCCGCCGACGAACCGCACGTCATTGCCGAACTCCTCGGCGTCCTCGGCGAGGCTGATGAGCAGCGAGTCGATGTCCACCATCGACCACTCCTCGCCGGAGTCGGCGCTGCTGGCCAGATCGAGTCCCTCGCGCACCAGCGTCTGCATGGCGGCCAGATCCTGGATGAGGCGCTGGCGCAGCGCCTCGTCGGCCACCTGCTCCAGCCGCAGGCGCAGGCGGGTGATGGGGGTCTGGAGGTCGTGGCTGATGGCGGCGAGCAGCTGGGTCCGCTCGCGGAAGCCGTCCCGCACCCGCCGCTGCATCAGGTTGAAGGTGGCCAGCGCCGCCCGCACCTCCTCCGGCCCCTTTTCGGGGATGGGATCGGGATCGAGGGAGACGGAGAAGGCCTTGGCTGCCCGTTCGAGCCGCCGCAGTGGCGCGGCGGCGAAGCGGGCGACCAGAATGGCCAGCACCGTGCTCGAGGCGAGGATGAGCAGCAGGAACAGCGGGCTGAGCAGGGAGCTGGGCGGCAGCTTGAGGGTGGGCATGTGGATGGCGATGGCCCGCCGCGCGCCGCTCCGGTCGGTGAAGCGCACCACCCAGCAGTCGGGAATCGGCGGCTCGACGATGCCCGCCGCGCGCCGGGCGAGACTGGCCGACCACTCGGCAAAACACAGGCCCGAGGGCACCTGCCCCGCCTCGGGCCGGGCATTCGCCCCCAGCCGCTCGGCGAGCAGCGTCTCCAGCTCGGGGTCCGGCCGGGTGATGGCGATACCGTCGGGCGCGGCGGAGGCGCCCATGATGCGGAAGGAGCGCAGCATCTCCCGCGTCTCCTCCGGGTTGTGGTGGAGGCGCCCGGCGATATCGACGGTGCTGGCGACGACGCGCTCCAGCCGCAGGCGCTCGAAGTCCCGCTGGCGCACCTGCTCGGCGACGAACAGCGACAGCATGGCCGCCGCCGACATCCCCACCGTCAGCAGGAGAATGATGTGCCCCGCCATGGAGCCAAGGAAGTCCCGGAGTCGGGCAGAGAGAACCGGTTTCACGGGCGCCGGCCTCACTGGTAGCGCACGATGCAGGCGAGCACGTATCCCTCGCTGCGCACGGTCAGGATCAGCCCCTCCCCGCCCTTGACCGTGGCCAGCTTCTGGCGCAGGCGGCTGATCTGAAGGTCGATGGAGCGGTCATGGGCGACGGTGGCCCGCCGCTCCGGCAGCAGCGCCTCGCGGGAGAGCACCACATTGGGCTCCTGAATGAAGCGGCTGAGCAGGCGGAACTCGGCGGAGGAGAGCATCACCAGCCCGCCGTCGGGCTTCACCAGACGGCGCTGGAGCAGGTCCAGCTTCCAGGGGCCGAACAGGGCGAAGCGGTACTGGCGCGCGGGCGCGTGCGGCCCGCCCCGGGTGCGGCGCAGCAGGTTGCGGACGCGGGCCAGCAACTCGCGCGGCTCGAACGGCTTGGTGAGATAGTCGTCCGCTCCCAGCTCCAGCCCCAGCACCCGGTCAACCGCGCTGCTCCGCGCCGTCACCATGATGATGGGCGTCTCCACCCCTTCCGCCCGCAGCTCCCGGCACAGGGACAGGCCGTCGCCGTCCGGCAGGTTGAGGTCGAGGATGACAAGATCCGCCGGGTCGGCCATCAGCCGCGCCCGCATGTCCGCGATGCCCGAGGCGGTCGAGACGTCATAGTGCTCCATGCGGAGCTGTCCCGCGATCAGGTCGCGGATGTCCGCATCGTCCTCGACGACCAGAATGCGCTCCTGCGCCTGTTGCTGCGTCTGCTGCGCTGTCATCATGGCCGCACTTTAGCCCACGGCTTCCCGGAAAACCCCCGCTTTGGTTGCAGTTGATACATTCTGATACACAAGCTTACCAATTCAAACACACACACCCCTGTTTTTATCAGCAAAAATGCCCGAAACCCCGCACGGCCTGAAGCAGGAACGCGCACCGAAGGATCGGTGCGCCGTGAAGCGTAATGTTGCCGTGTGTTTGTAGCGGGGGGTTTGTCATGCGTCATTTCACAGCCGGACGTGCGGTTTGCCGTGCCGCAGCGGGGTCGCCCGCCTGACGAGGCCGCTCAGCATCCGCCGTTGTTCCGCGCTTCTATGAACCAAAGAGATTATTCCATGCCGAGTTTTTCTTCCTGGCGAACCCTGGCGCTCGCGCCGCTGGCGCTTGCCGCCCTTCTGGCTGGTTGCAAGGAACAGGCCATGCCGACACCGGGGACCCCGGAGGTGGGCGTTGTCGCGCTCAAGACCGAGAACGTGACGGTGGCGAATGAGTTGCCGGGCCGCACGGCCGCCTTTCTGGTGGCCGAGGTGCGGCCGCAGGTCAGCGGCATCATCCAGAAGCGCCTGTTCGAGGAAGGCAGCATGGTGAAGGCGGGCGAGCCGCTGTACCAGATCGACCCCAGCCTTTACGAGGCCGCCCGCAACGAGGCGGAAGCGCAGCTGGCGAGCGCCCGCGCCAATCTGGCCGCCGCCCGGGCGCGTGCGGCCCGCTACGACACGCTGAAGGACAGCGAGGCGGTGAGCCGGCAGGACATCGACGACGCGCTGGCCGCGGCGCGGCAGGCGGAGGCCGCCGTCAAACAGGCCGAGGCCCGGCTGGCGACCGCGAAGATCAACCTGGCCTACACCCAGGTGGCCGCCCCGATCAGCGGGCGGATCGGCCGCTCCTCTGTTACGGCAGGCGCGCTGGTGACGGCGAGCCAGGCCAATCCGCTCGCCATCGTGCAGCAGCTGGACCCCATCTACGTGGACATCACCCAGTCGAGCGCCCAGCTCCTGCAACTGCGCCGGTCGCTCGCCAAGGGCGATGTGCTGCCCGCCAGCACCAAACTGCGGTTGAAGCTGGAGGACGGCACCGACTATCCGCTCGAGGGCAAGCTGGAGTTCGCCGAGACCATCGTTGACGAGAACACCGGCACCGTGACCCTGCGCGCCCGCTTCCCCAACCCGGACGGCGTCCTGCTGCCCGGCATGTTCGTGCGCGTGGTCGCCCCGCAGGCGGTGGTGCCCAACGCCATCCTCGCGCCGCAGCAGGGCGTGACCCGCGACGCCAAGGGCGATGCGACGGCCCTCGTCGTCACCAGCGACGGCAAGGTGGAGCAGCGCACCATCACCGCGGAGCGGGCCATCGGCGACAAGTGGCTTGTCACCTCGGGGCTGAAGGCCGGCGACCGGCTGATCGTGGAGGGCACCGACAAGGTTCGCGCCGGACAGCCGGTCAAACCGGTTCTGATCGAAGCCGGCAAGTAAGGCGCGCGCCATGTCAATCAGCAAGTTCTTCATCGACCGGCCGATCTTCGCGTGGGTCATCGCCATCGGCATCATGCTGGCCGGCATCGGCTCGATCATGATCCTGCCGATCGCCCAGTATCCCAACATCGCGCCGCCCTCGGTCAACATCAGCGCCACCTACCCGGGCGCGGACGCCGAGACCGTGGAGACCAGCGTCACGCAGGTGCTGGAGCAGCAGCTCACCGGCATCGACGGCCTGATGTATTTCACCTCCTCCTCCAACAACCGGGGCCAGGCGCAGATCACGGTGACCTTCGTCAAGGGCACCGACCCGGACACCGCCCAGGTGCAGGTGCAGAACAAGGTGCAGCAGGCCATCAGCCGCCTGCCGAACGCCGTGCAGCAGCAGGGCGTGGTGGTGACGAAGTCGCAGGACGACTTCCTGATGATCGTCGGCCTCTATGACAAGTCGGGCCGGGCCGACCGCACCGACATCGCCGACTTCCTGGTCAACAAGTTCCAGGACCCGCTGGCCCGTATCGAGGGCGTGGGATCGTCCCGCGTGTTCGGTGCCCAGTACGCCATGCGCATCTGGCTCGACCCGCACAAGCTGGCCGCGCGCAAGCTGATGCCGTCGGACGTGCGCGCCGCCATCCAGGCGCAGAACGTGGAAATCTCCGCCGGTCAGATCGGCGAGCAGCCGGCGCCTCCGGGCCACCAGCTGAACGCCACCGTCACCGCCAAGGCGCGGTTCCAGACCGTGGAGCAGTTCCGCAACGTCATCGTCAAGACCGAGAGCGACGGCTCTGTCGTCCGCCTCTCGGACGTGGCGCGGGTGGAGCTGGGCAGCGAAAGCTATGCCGCCAACGGCCGCATGAACGGATATCCGGCCTCGGGCATCGCCCTCCAGCTTGCCCCGGGCGCGGACGCGCTGAAGACCGCCGATCTGGTCAAGGCCAAGGTGGCGGAGCTGGCCGTTGACATGCCGGAGGGCTACACCATCGCCTTCCCGCGCGACACGACCCCGTTCATCAAGCTCTCCGTCAAGGAGGTGGTCAAGACGCTGATCGAGGCCGTGGTGCTGGTGGTCGTCGTCATGTTCCTGTTCCTCCAGAACCTGCGGGCGACGCTCATCCCGGCGCTGGCGGTGCCGGTGGTGCTACTCGGCACCTTCGGCGTGCTGGCCGCGTTCGGCTATTCCATCAACACCCTGACCCTGTTCGGCATGGTGCTCTCCATCGGCCTGCTCGTCGACGACGCGATCGTGGTCGTCGAGAACGTGGAGCGCATCATGGAGGAGGAAGGCCTGTCGCCGCGCGAGGCGACGATCAAGTCCATGGGCGAGATCGGCAGCGCGCTTGTCGGCATCGGCATCGTGCTCTCGGCCGTGCTGCTGCCCATGGCCTTCTTCGGCGGCTCGACCGGCGTCATCTATCGCCAGTTCTCCATCACCATCGTCTCCTCGATGGTGCTGTCGGTGATCGTGGCGCTGATCTTCTCCCCCGCCCTGTGCGCCACCCTGCTCAAGCGCAAGAAGCACACCGACGACGAGCGCGACTTCGGCGTGCGCTTCAACCGCTGGTTCGAGCGCGTGACCACCAGGTATCTGGGCGGCGTCAAGCAGGTGCTCAACCGGCGCGTGCTGTACCTTGGCGTCTACGGCGTGACGCTGGTGCTGATGTGGGTGCTTTTCGTGCGCCTGCCCACCAGCTTCCTGCCCGTCGAGGATCAGGGCCAGGTGATGGTGCAGTTCACCCTGCCGCCGGGCGCCACCCTCTCGCGCACGGCCGAGGTGGAGCAGCGGGTCACCGACTACTTCCTCAACGACGAGAAGGACAACGTCTCCTTCTTCTTCACCGTGACCGGCTTCAGCTTCTCCGGCTCCGGCCAGAACGCGGGCATGGGCTTCATCAATCTCGTGGACTGGAAGGACCGCAAGGGCCAGGAGAACAGCGCCGCCGCCATTGCGGGCCGGGCGATGCAGAGCCTCTCGGCCATCCGCGATGCCAAGATCTTCTCCATGACGCCGCCCGCGATCATGGGTCTTGGCCAGACCAACGGCTTCACCTTCCAGCTTCTCAACACCGGCGGCCTCAGCCGCGAGCGGTTCAAGGAACTGCGCGACCAGCTGATCCAGGCCGCCAACCAGGACCCCAAGCTGGCCGCCGTGCGCGCCTCGACGCTGGAGGACACGCCCCAGCTGCATATCGACATCGACGAGGAAAAGCTGGCGGTGCTGGGCCTCAACCAGGCGGACGTGAACAACACCCTGTCGGCCGCCTGGGGCTCCAACTACATCAACGACTTCGTGGACCGGGGCCGGGTGAAGCGCGTCTACATGCAGGCGGATGCGCCCTTCCGCGCCCTGCCCAGCGACCTCGACCAGTGGCACGTACGCTCCGCCAAGACCGGCGAGATGGTGCCCTTCTCCGCCTTCGCCACCACCCGGTGGAAGAAGGGCCCGAGCAGCGTTGCCCGCTTCAACGGCGAGTCGTCCTATGAAATCCAGGGTCAGGCGGCGCCGGGCGTCAGCTCGGGCGAGGCCATGGCCCGCATGGTCGAGCTGCAGCGCCAGCTGCCGGCCGGCACCAGCTACGCCTGGAGCGGCCTGTCCTATCAGGAGCAGCTGGCGGGCGGACAGGCGCCGCTGCTCTATGCCCTGTCGCTGCTGGTGGTGTTTCTCAGCCTCGCCGCGCTCTACGAAAGCTGGTCGGTGCCGCTGGCGGTGCTGCTGGTCATCCCGCTCGGCATTATGGGCGCGGTGCTCGCCGTGACGCTGCGGGGGCTGGAGAACAACATCTACTTCCAGGTCGGCCTGCTCACCACCATGGGCCTGACGGCGAAGAACGCCATCCTGATCGTCGAGTTCGCGGAAATGGCCTATCGCGGCGGCAAGGATGCCGTCTCCGCCGCCCTCGAGGCCGCGCGTCTGCGCTTCCGCCCGATCCTGATGACCTCCATCGCCTTCGCGGCGGGCGTCGTCCCGCTCGCCCTTGCCTCCGGCGCGGGCGCACAGAGCCGCATCGCCATCGGCACCGCCGTGCTCGGCGGCATGCTGACGGCAACGGTGCTGGCCATCTTCTTCGTGCCGCTGTTCTTCGTCCTCGTGACCCGCCTGTTCAGCGGCAAGAGCAGCCAGGCCCCGGCGGCCGTACAGGAGTCCCAGGCATGAGACACGCCCCCCTCTTTCTCCTGCCGCTGATGCTGGGCGCGTGCAGCCTGGCGCCGGATTACCAGCGTCCCGCCGCCCCGGTGCCCGCCGCGTGGCCGGAGGGCGTGGCCTATGCCGAACAGGCGGAGGCCGCTCCCCCGGGCCTGTCGTGGCGGGAGCTGATCGCCCACGAGAAACTGCGCACCGTGATCGGCCAGATGCTGGAGAACAACCGCGACCTGCGGGCGGCGCTGGCCAATGTGGAGGTGGCCCGGGCGCAGTACCGCGTCCAGCGCTCCGCCCGCCTGCCGACGATCGCGGCGAACGGCGGCGTGACCGTGAGCGACAGCAACAACGGTTCGCGCATCGAGGGCGGCCGCGGCAACCGGGATACATGGTATTCCGCCAACCTTGGCGTCAGCGCGTTCGAGATCGACCTGTTCGGGCGGGTGCGGAACCTGAGCCAGGCGGCGCTGGAGAGCTATCTCGCCACCGAGGAAGGCGCGCGCGCCACCCGCATCGCGCTCATCGCCGAGACCGCCAGCGCCTATGCGACGCTTGCGGCGGACATGGAGCTGCTGCGCGTGGCGCAGGAGACCCTGGCCAACGCCGAGCGCGCCCTCAAGCTGACGCAGGATCTGAACCGGGCGGGCCTTGCGGGCAAGCTGGATGTGCATCAGGCCGAAACCGTGGTGCAGCAGGCCCGGGCGGACGTGGAGAACTACCTGACCCAGGTGGCGCAGGACCGAAACGCCCTGAACCTGCTGGCCGGTGCGACCGTGGACGAGGCGCTGTTGCCCGAGACCCTTGCCGAGCTGGCCGAGACCATCAACCCGGTGCCGGCGGGCCTGTCCTCCGAGGTGCTGCTCAACCGCCCGGACGTGCTGGCGGCGGAGCACACCCTGAAGGCGGCCAACGCCAACATCGGCGCGGCGCGGGCGGCCTTCTTCCCGCGCATCAGCCTGACGGCGGCGGCGGGCTTCGCCAGCGGCGCGCTCGACAGCCTGTTCGATGGCGACAACTTCACCTGGCAGGTGAACCCTGCGGCCAGCATGGCCCTGCTGGGCGGCCCCAACTGGGCCAACCTCGCGGCCTCCAAGGCGCAGCGCGACCGCGCCATCGCCCAATACGAGGGGGCGATCCAGACGGCCTTCCGCGAGGTGGCGGACGCGCTCGCCCGCGCCGGCACCATCGTGCGCCAGCAGGAAGCGCAGCGCGCCCTGCTCCGCGCCAGCGAGCAGAGCTACGCGCTTGCCGAACAGCGCTACAAGGCGGGCATCGACCCGTTCCTGAACACGCTGGACGCCCAGCGCATGCTCTATGCGGCCCGGCGATCGGTCATCGCCACGGACCTGGCGTTCATCGCCAACCGCATCGAGATGTACCGCGCCATCGGGGCCGAACCGGCGTCGTAAGGCAGGACAGCACGGCGTGGCGGCACGGTGGGGCGGCCGGATTGTCCCGGAAACGGGGAAACAGTGTTGCCGCCGCCGATGCTTCGGCACAGGGTGCGCCGCCCCTATGCTGCGGACCGGACGCAAGCCGCGTGCGGCTGATCCGGCGGCTGATCCGATGCCGGGTCCGGCGTCCAAGGCGATGGAGCGTTTGCCATGTCCCGCACCAACCGGCTCCCGACCCTGTTCATTCCCCATGGCGGCGGCCCGTGCTTCTTCATGGAGACGCCGCCGGGCTGGCAGCGCGACACCTGGGACCGGATGGAAGCCTACCTGCGAGGCATCCCCGCCACCCTGCCGCAGCCGCCGCGCGCGCTGCTGGTGATCTCCGGCCACTGGCTGACGGAGCGGCCGACGGTGAACGTCGCCGCCCGCCCTACCCTGCTCTATGACTATTACGGCTTCCCCGAGCACACCTACCGGCTGACCTGGCCGGCTCCGGGCGCGCCGGCGCTGGCCGCGCAGGTGCAGGCGCTGCTGGCGGCCGAGGGCATCCCGACCGACACGGAAGACGCACGCGGGCTCGACCACGGCGTGTTCATCCCGCTCAAGGTGATGTACCCCTAGGCCCGGATCCCCGTCCTCCAGCTCTCCCTTCAGGAGAGGCTGGACCCGGCGGAGCATCTGGCCATCGGCCGGGCGCTCGCCCCCTTGCGGGAGGAGGGCGTGCTCCTCATCGGCTCGGGGATGAGCTACCACCATGTGCCCAACATGATGACGGGCCGGGACAACGCCTCATCCGAGCTGTTCGATGCCTGGCTGAACGAGGCCGTGACCCGGCCGGACCCGGCCGAGCGCAACCGCCGCCTGCTGGACTGGGCAGCCGCGCCCGGCGCGCGCGCGTCCCACCCGACGCCCGAGCATCTGCTGCCGCTGATGGTGGCGGCGGGCGCGGCGCTCGAGGACGCAGCCGTGCGGGACTACAACGACCGCGTCCTCGGCAAGGCGGTCTCCGGCTTCCGGTTCGGCTGATTCCGCCAATGCATTGCATCATGAAGATGATGCATGATTCGGAAATTTCTGAATATTTCTTGCCTGCAGGGGGATCCTGGATCCCCCTGCGACCCCCGTTTCGTTTTTCGGGCCGCGTTTCCGGAGCACACTGAAAACACGGCCGTAACAGCCTGATTTTCTTGGGTCGTACCCTTTGTCACTCGCACGTCCCCGTAGAGAAAAGGCCTGTAAAGAAAAGGGAGGTGCAGGAGGGTCCGCGACCCTCCTGCAAAATGGAAATCCTTCTCCCGACAAACCGTCAGGATGCGCTCTTGCTCTTGTCGGCGGCGGGTGCCGGCCGGGGATCGTGGCTCAGATGCTCGTAGGCCAGCCGCCAGCCCGCGGGCGTGCGCTTGTAGAGGTTGGTGCCGTGGCCGCCGCCGGTGAGTGTCTGGCCGTTCTTGAGGGTGCCCCGGTAGCCGTAGCGGAACACCACAAGGGCGGTGTTCTCGTCCCGCGCCAGCCATTCGGCGTCGGTCATGGTGTAGACCTCGTCCGGCAGGATGGACCAGGTGTGAAGGAAGGCAGCCCGCACCGCCTCCAGCCCCCGGTGGCTCTTGTCGGTGAAGACGAACAGGGCGTCGGGCGCGATCACCTCCTCCGCCAGCCGGTCGAAATCATGGGTGTTGATCAGCGTGCGATACCGCTCGAAGGCGGCCTCGGGCGTATCCTGGGCAACCGGCGCTGTCTCCGCTGCGGCATGGGCCGCTGCCGCCCCCGCCGCTATCCCGCTGGTCACAGGCGCCGCGCACACCAGACACAGCGATACATGCACGACACCCTTCAATCGCTTGAACTGTATCATGAAATCCCCCTCGCATGACACGCGCCGGAGCAGCGCGCCGACGGTTTTTCCGCTTCCCTAGCGGAGCGCGAGGCAGCCCGCCCAGCCGGATGATGCGACCCGTGCTGCCGGTGCGGGCAATCGTTACGGACCCGTCAAACGGGCGCGGTCAGCCGCTGCGCTTGTGGATGGAGACGAGCACATACTGCCCGCCCGCCTGGCTGAAGGAGAAGGACACCTTGTCGCCGGGGCGCAGGTCGATGATCTGGTCGAGGCTCTGGGCCTGAAAGTCGGCCGTCTGGGCGGGCCAGTCCAGATCCTTCACCGCGTCGTGGGCGATGGTCACCTGGTTGCCCGCAATCGCCGTCACCGTTCCAGCCGCCGTGTAGGTGGCGTCGTCTTGGGGCGCCTCCGCGCCGGAGGGTGTGGAGGCAGCGTCCTGTGCCTCCTGCCCGTTGCCGCAGGCTCCGGCCCCGAGGCCAAGCCCGGCCGCCAGAGCGCCTATCAGGATGGATCGCTTCATGCCATCGGTCCTCCGCAAGGTTTCTCAACCGGCACGTCAGCCGCCGCCTGCAGCCTCCGCGGCCCACCGCAGTGAGATACGCATTGCGGCGGGCTTGGATGCCAGATCGGGGGCGCCGATCACGGCCACCACGGCGGAACGCGGGACCAGCAGCCCGCGTTGACCGCTTGCCGCCGGAACCCTGGGATCATGGTCGTGGACACCACTGCACCGCCGACAGACAAGCCCATCATCCTCATCACCGGCGCGACCGGAAATCTGGGCCGCTCGCTGGCGGCCGCTCTGGGCGACGCCTACCGCATCATCGGCCTCGACGTTCAGGAAAAGGATGTTGGTTTTCCGGTGCTTGCAGCGGATTTCTCAGATGATGCCTCCGTCCGGCAGGCTCTGGCGCTGGTGCGGGCGCGCCACGGCAGCCGCATCGCCAGCGTGATCCATCTGGTGGCGTTTTTCGACTTCACCGGCGAGGACAACCCGCTCTACCAGGCGGTCAATGTGGAGGGCACGCGGCGGCTGCTCGGCGCCCTGCGGGACTTCACGGTGGAGCAGTTCGTCTATGCCAGCACCATGCTGGTGCACGCCCCCTGCCGCCCCGGCGAGCGCATCGATGAAAGCCAGCCGATCGACCCGCGCTGGGCCTACCCCCGCTCCAAGGCGGCGGCGGAGGCGGTCATCCAGGCCGAGCATGGAACCATCCCCTACGTGCTCCTGCGGCTGGCGGGCGTCTATGACGAGGTGACCACCGTCCCCACCATGGCCCGGCAGATGGCCCGCATCTACGAGCGCGATCTGGAGAGCCACTTCTATTCCGGCTCCACGCTGGTGGGCCAGTCCATGGTCCACCGCGACGACATGCTGGATGCCTTCCGCCGCACGGTCGATCGCCGGGCCGACCTGCCGGCGGAGACGGCGATCCTCATCGGCGAGCCGGACGCCCTCGGCTACGACGCGCTCCAGGATGCGCTGGGCTCCCTCATCCATGGCGAGAAGGACTGGCCGACCCTGCGGCTGCCCAAGGCCCTCGCCGCCGCTGGTGCCTGGGCGCAGGACAAGCTGGAGCCGGTGATCCCCGACATGATCGACCAGGGGGAGAAGCCGTTCATCCGGCCGTTCATGGTGGGCATGGCGGACGATCACTACGCACTCGATATCACCCGCGCCCGCCAGTTGCTGGGCTGGGAGCCGAAGCACCGGCTGAGGAACGAGCTGCCCGCCATGGTGGCGGCGCTGAAGCGGGACCCCCTTGGCTGGTACAAGGCCAACAAGATCACGCCGCCCGAAAGCCTGGCAGCAGCGGTCGACGCCACGGACACACCCGACGCCCTCACCCGGCAGCGGCACGCGCAGGTGGCGCGGGAGCACAGCGCCAACCGCTGGGCCCATTTCCTCAACGTGGGACTGGGGGTCTGGCTGCTCACCCAGCCGTTCGCCATCACCGTGCCGGAGCGGGGGCTGGCCATGGCCGAAATGGCGCTGGGCGCGGCGCTCATCCTGTTTGCGGGCCTGGCCCTGTCGTGGCGGGCGCAATGGGCGCGCTGGGCGTGCGCGGCCATCGGCGCGCTGGTCATGGCCGCCCCTTTCCTGTTCTGGACCGAAAGCAGTGCCGATTACCTCTCCGACACGCTGGCCGACATGTTCATCTTCGGCTTTGCCGTGTGCACCCGGCCCGAGCCGGGGCCGTCCGCCGCCGCCGCGCTCACCGGGCCGGACGTGCCGCCGGGGTGGGACTACAACCCCTCCCAATGGTCGCAGCGCCTGCCCATCGTGGCGCTGGCCCTCGTCGGGCTCGTCATCTCGCGGCATCTGGCGGCCTACCAGCTGGGCCACAGCCCGGCAGCGTGGGACCCGGTGTTCGAGGGCAACCCTCTCGATCCGCGCAACGGCACCGAGGAAATCATCACCTCCTGGGTCTCGGAGGCCTGGCCGGTCTCCGACGCCGCCGTCGGTGCCTTCACCTACGCGCTCGAAATCCTGACCGGCATCGTCGGCTCCCGCCAGCGCTGGCGCACCATGCCGTGGCTGGTGCTGATCTTCGGCCTGATGATCGCGCCGCTCGGCGTGACCTCCATCTTTTTCATCATCATCCAGCCGATCCTGCTCGGCACCTGGAGCCTGCCCGCGCTGATCGCGGCGGCGGTGATGCTGGTGCAGATCCCCTACTCGCTCGACGAGCTGCTGGCGACGATCCAGTTCCTGCGGCGGCGGATCAAGGCGGGGCGCAACTGGCTGTACGTGCTGCTGTTCGGCGATACGGACGACGGCGAAGCGCCCCGGCCGGTCGCGGACGAATTCGCCCGCACCCCCGGCGCGGTGCTGCGGGACATGGTGAGCGGCGGCGTCAGCCTGCCGTGGCCGCTGGCGGTCTCGGCCCTGATCGGCCTGTGGCTGCTGTTCACCCGCGTCACGCTCGGCAGCACGGGCGGCATGGCCAACGCCGACCACCTGATCGGATCGCTGGCGCTGACGGTGATCTCCATCGCCGCGGCGGAGGTGGCGCGCGCGGCGCGCTTTCTCAATATCCCCCTGGGTGCAGCGCTTTGCGTGACGCCCTTCATCCATGACGCCAGCACGGCGGCCACGGTCGCCAGCCTCGTGTGCGGGCTGGCGCTCATCGCCCTCAGCGTGCCGAGGGGCCGGATCCGCAACCACTATGGCCGCTGGGACCGCCTGATCGTGTGAGGCGGCCTCAGGCCGCGCCTGCGCTGGAGCCGGGCACTTCTTCCTCGGCGACCGGGGTTTGCAACGCCACCCGCTCCAGAATGCCCTTGGCGATTTCGCGCTCGCCCATGATCACCAGATCCGCCCCGAGGTTGGTGAGATACTCCACCTCCGCGTCGGAGTGGGCGCGGGCGATGATCTCCACATCGGGGTTGGCGGCCTTGGCCTGCTGGGTGATCTGGCCCGCCTCGAAGGCGTTGGGAATGGCGATGATAACCCGCCGCGCCCCGGCCAGATTGGCCGAGCGCAGGATGTCCGCCTTGGCCGCGTTGCCGGCGATGGTCTCGAAGCCCTTCTCGCGCAGGGCGAACACGGTCTTCTCGCCATCCTCGATGACAAGGAACGGCATACCCGACTCGTGCAGGCTCGCGCCGACCAGACTGCCGACCCGCCCGAAGCCGACAAGGATGGTGTGGTCGGTGAGGTCGGTGACGCGCGTCTCCTCCGGCTCGGGCGCGGCGGCGTGCGGCAGGGGACCGTCCGCCTGACCCGGCGCGGTGTGCGACATGGCCGCGAGGAACTCGCTCTTCTCCAGCCGGGGCCGCAGCCAGGAAATGGCGGCAAAGGCCACCGGGTTCAGCAGGATCGACAGGATCGCGCCGGCGAGGATGAGATCGCGCCCCTGCTCGGGCAGAAGATCAAGAGCAACGCCCAACCCTGCGAGAATGAAGGAGAATTCACCGATCTGCGCAAGGCTTGCGGAAATGGTGAGCGCCGTCGGCACCGGGTGGCGGAAGGCCAGCACGATAAAGAATGCACCGATCGACTTGCCGAAGATGATGATGAGCAGCGTGCCCAGCACCGGCCAGGGCTCGCGCGCCAAGCTCATCGGGTCGAACATCATGCCGACCGAGACGAAGAACAGCACCGCGAACGCGTCGCGCAGCGGCAGGGTTTCCTCCGCCGCGCGGTGGCTGAGTTCGGACTCGCTGAGGATCATGCCCGCGAAGAACGCGCCCAGCGCCAGCGAGACGCCGAACAGCTTGGCCGCGCCGAAGGCGACGCCCAGCGCGATGGCGAACACCGCCAAGCGGAACAGCTCGCGCGAGCCGGTGTGCGCCACATAGTGCAGCAGCCACGGGATGACCCGGCGGCCGACCACCAGCATGAAGACGACAAAGGCCACCACCTTGAGGAGGGTGATGCCCAGCACCACCCCGATGCGCGGCCCCGATCCGGCCTCGGCCGCGGCTGCCGCCTCGCCCGTCCCCACATGCAGCATGGAGGCGAGTGCGGGCAGCAGCACCAGCGCCAGCACCATGGCCAGGTCCTCGACGATCAGCCAGCCGACCGCGATGCGCCCCTTCTCCGTGTCGATGAGTCGGCGCTCCTGCAACGCCCGCAGCAGCACCACCGTACTGGCGGTGGAGAGGGCAAGGCCGAACACCAGACCGCTGACAAGGGGCCAGTCCAGCGCCAGACCAAGCCCCGCGCCCATCACCGTGGCGATGGCGATCTGCACCACGGCGCCCGGCACCGCGATGGTCTTCACCGACAGCAGGTCCTTCAGCGAGAAATGAAGACCCACACCGAACATCAGGAGAATGACGCCCATTTCCGCCAGCTCGGGGGCGAGCGACTGGTCCGCCACGAAGCCCGGTGTGTGCGGCCCCGCCAGAACGCCCGCGATCAGATAGCCCACCAGCGGCGGAATTCGCAGCCTGCTGGCGATCGTGCCCAGAATGAAGGCAAGGCCGATACCGCCGACGATCGTGGCAATGAGGGGCGTATCATGGGGCATTCGTGGTTCGGTGCTCCTTGTTGAGGACGTCCCGTCGGGAAATGACAAGAAGTGGGCAGACCACTTTTATGAAATAGATACGGCCGGTCGCGCAAGTACTTCCTGCAAGAATTTTGCTCCCTTCTCAATGGATCCGACGGCATCGAACGGTAAACGGTTCGGCCGGATCCGACATCGCTATTAATCTATTCAGCGATATTCTCACAGAAATCGGCGGGAAGATCGACAATGTTACACGGCTGTTCAAAAAATTCCGCAAACTAAATGTCTCCGTATGCTGAAATACAGGTTAACTTTTCTGAACAACCATCCTCGTTTACCTTTGTCTCAATGCTCCACTGGTGAATATTTCACGTACCGTCATGACTTTTCATCTCTATGACGATGCTCGGCATGTTCTGAACACCAGGGTTTTCCGCCCGGTCTCTGCCCTGCGATTCTGGCGTGGTTTACTATGGCGGGGCCGGTCAATTTTGGCCCGGGACAGGAACAAACGGGCAGCTTCCCCCGCTTTGTTTTGCGCGTCGCCCCCCCGGGAAACAGTGCTTTTCTCGGCAACAGTTCGTCGTTACTCGACGGGGGCACGCGCGCGCTCGCGGCGACCGGTCCACCGGTGGGCAACCTTTCCCGAGCGTTCAGGCTATGGCTTGAGCAGGGGTCGCGGGACTGCTACCGCTGGGCCACGCAAGACTGCCATCACAGGCTGTGATGCCGTCCCTCGATGTGATGCCGTTGAGTTTGTCGACAGGATACACCATGGATGAAGACTTCCGCAAAGCCGCATTGGATTATCACCGGCTCCCCCGCGCCGGTAAGCTGGCGGTTGAGCCGACCAAGCGCATGGCCAACCAGCACGACCTCTCCCTTGCCTACTCCCCCGGTGTGGCCGCAGCCTGCGAAGCCATCCGGGCCGATCCTGAAGCCGCGCGCGAACTGACCGCCCGCGGCAACCTGGTTGCCGTCATCACCAACGGCACGGCGGTGCTGGGCCTGGGCAACATCGGTGCCCTCGCCTCCAAGCCGGTGATGGAGGGCAAGGCGGTTCTGTTCAAGAAGTTCGCCGGCATCGACGTGTTCGACATCGAGGTGGACTCGAGCGACCCGGACCACTTCGTCCAGGTGGTGGCCGCGCTGGAGCCCACCTTCGGCGGCATCAACCTCGAGGACATCAAGGCGCCCGAGTGCTTCGTGATCGAGGAGCGCCTGCGCGAGCGCATGAACATCCCCGTGTTCCATGACGATCAGCACGGCACCGCCATCGTCTGCGCCGCCGCCGTCCGCAACGGCCTGCTGCTCCAGGGCAAGCGGCTGGAGGACGTGAAGCTGGTCACCTCGGGCGCGGGCGCCGCCGCCCTGTCCTGCGTCAACCTGCTCGTCACCATGGGCCTCAAGCCCGAGAACGTCACGCTCACCGACATCAATGGCGTGGTCTACGAGGGGCGCGACGCGGACATGCCCGCCAACATGGCCCGCTACGCCCGCAAGACCGACGCGCGGACCCTTGGGGACGTGCTGGCGGGCGCGGACGTGTTCCTCGGCCTTTCCGCCCCGCGCGTGCTGAAGCCGGAATGGCTGCCGCTGCTGGCGGAGAAGCCGCTCATTCTGGCGCTCGCCAACCCGGAGCCCGAGATCCTGCCCGAGCTGGTGAAGGCGGCGCGGCCTGACGCCATCGTGGCGACCGGCCGCTCGGACTATCCGAACCAGGTCAACAACGTTCTCTGCTTCCCCTACATCTTCCGCGGCGCGCTCGACGTGCATGCGACCGAGATCAACGAGGCGATGAAGATCGCGGCGGTCGAGGCCATCGCCGAGCTTGCCCGGGTGGAAGCCAGCGAGGTGGTGGCCACTGCCTACGGCGGCGAGGCGGCCCTGTTCGGGCCGGATTACATCATCCCCAAGCCGTTCGACCCGCGCCTGCTGCTGGAGATCGCCCCGGCCGTCGCCCGCGCCGCCATGGCCTCGGGCGTCGCGCGCAAGCCGATCGAGAACTTCGAGAGCTACCGCACCGAACTTGAGCGGTTCGTCTACCGCTCCGGCCAGCTGATGCGCCCGGTGTTCGAGGCGGCGCGCCGCGCCCCCAAGCGGGTGGCCTACGCCGAGGGCGAGGACGAGCGCGTGCTGCGCGCCGTGCAGACGGTGGTGGACGAGCGCATCGCCCGGCCGGTGCTGGTGGGCCGCCGCACCGTCATCGAGGAGCGCATCCGCGAACTGGGCCTGCGCCTCAAGATCGACCGCGATATCGAAGTGGTCGACATGAGCGAGAATGACGACAAGTACCTGCCGCTGGTGGAGCGCTACCAGCAGCTGGTGGACCGGCGCGGCATTCCGCCCTCGTCGTCAGAGCGCCGGGTGCGCCGCCGCCCCAACATCACCGCGGCCATGCTGCTTCAGGCGGGCCATGTGGACGCGGCCATCTGCGGCGGCCGCAGCGACTGGTGGCAGCAGACCCGGGATGTGCTGCCGCTCATTCCGCGCGTGGAGCATGTGAGCCGCGTCTACGCCATGTCCACGGTCATCCTGCCGTCGGGCGTGCTGTTCCTGTGCGACACCCACATGAACCTGGACCCGACCGCCGAGCAGGTGGCCGAGATGACCCAGCTCGCCGCCCAGACGGTGCGCCGGTTCGGCATGGTGCCCAAGGCGGCGCTGCTGTCCCACTCCAACTTCGGGGCCAGCAACTCGCCGACGGCGCGCAAGATGCGCCAGGCGCTGCCGCTCATCCGCGAGGCCTGCCCGGATCTGGAGATCGACGGCGAAATGCATGGTGACGCGGCACTGGCGGAGGGCATCCGCAGCCGCATGGTGACCCGCAGCCCGCTCACCGGCTCGGCCAACCTGCTGATCATGCCGACGCTGGACGCGGCCAACATCAGCCTCACCCTGCTGGCCGCCGCCAACGACGGCCACCTGATCGGCCCGCTGCTGCTCGGCATGTCGAAGCAGCTGCACGTGCTGGTGCCCAGCACCACCGCGCGCGGCATCGTCAACATCACCGCGCTCAGCGTCGCCCAGCTTCAGGGGTAAGCCGGACCAGGGACTGGACTCGCCGGGGGCCCTGCTCCCGGCGGCCCTCCTCCCCAAAACAAAAGCGCGCCGCAAGGAGGGCCTTGCGACGCGCTTTTTTTTCGTGGCGGGCGGCGGGGTTATTCGGCCGACTTGGCCTCATCCCCGGCCACGTCCTGGAAGTAGGGCTCGACCTCGCCCTTCAGCTTGATGGTCAGCGGATAGCCGTGGCGGTCGCGGGTGTTGCCCACCGGCACGCGGATCCAGCCCTCGCTGACGCAGTATTCGTCCACATCGTTGCGCTCGACGCCGCGAAAGCGAACGCCCACGCCCCGCTCGAGCACGGCGGCGTTGAAATAGGGGCTTTTCGGATTGATCGACAGGCGATCCGGTGGCGTATCGGTCATGCTGTGCGCTCTTTGCTTGGACACAATCTGGAAAGCCAAGGGATATAACCGGGGCCGGGCGCAAAACCAAGCGGCCAGTCAAGGCACGCCCGTGAATGGCTTGCGCGCCGCGCTGCCCCCCGATTGTCCGCATCTTGTCCGCATCGACCCGGGCATCGCCGCGTTATGGCAGCATGGCCTCTCCCGCACCCGACCCCCGCTCCACCGCGCCGGACCCGCCGGAGGCGCGGCTGGACACACTGCAGGCGCAGTCCGTGCGGATGGAGAAAAGCGCCTCGGCGGTCAGGCAAAGCAGCCAGGCCGTCGAGCACAGCACGCAGCATGTCTCGGAGAGCGCCGACCGGCGCACCGAGCTGGCGGCGGACCGCACCATCTTCGCCGCTGAGCGCATCTATGCCGCCTGGGTGCGCACCGGCCTTGCCGCGCTTGCGAGCGGCGTCGGCGCGCGGGCGGTTCTGGAAAGCGTGGTGGCGGACTGGGTGATCATGGCCACGGCGACCGTGCTGGTGCTGCTCAGCGCCTTCTGCTTCGTCTGCGCCATCTGGCGCTACCTGCGCCCCGGCGCGCCGCTCAGCATCCCCAGCATCCGCCGCCTGTCCGCCGTGATGCTCATCGGCGTCAACATCTTCCTCATGTTCGTGGCGCTGGCGGCCCTCTATGGCATCTGGCACGGCGATTTCACGCCGAAATGATCGTGGCCAACCGGCGGCCGTCCGGCTCCAAACCTTGACCCCCCGGGTTTGCTCGGGCATTCCTGACCCCACCAGAGCGTGACTTCCATCGCAACAGAGAGACAGCGCCGCCCTTGTCCGGCGCGATGACGGGAATTGATGACCGCCTCAGAACTGATTGCCGCCCACCCCATCCTTGAAACCCTGATCGGCCTAGCGATCCTGGGCCTCGCCGCGTGGGTGGCCTACACCCTCACCCGCGTGATCCTGATCCGCCTGTTCGGCCACATGACGCAGCGCACGAGTTTCGTCATGGATGGCCTGCTCATCGAGCACCGGGTGGTGCACCGGCTGGCCTATGCGGTGCCCTCGGTCATCATCCATGCGGGCGCGGCCCTCATTCCCGGCCTGCCGGAGCCGGTGCGGCTGCTCGTCGAGAACGTGGCCTCCGCCTTCACCGCCATCACGCTGGTGCTGGCGCTCGGCGCCTTCACCAACGTCATCAACGATCTCTACAACCGCCGCCCCGACGCGGCGAACCGGCCGATCAAGGGCTATCTCCAGCTGGTCAAGATCGTGCTCTACACGGCGGGCGCGATCGTGGCGATCGCGTTCCTCATCGAGCGCTCGCCCATGCTGCTGCTCTCCAGCCTTGGCGCGCTGGCGGCGGTGCTGACCCTCGTGTTCAAGGACACGCTGCTGTCGCTGGTGGCCAGCGTGCAGCTCACAACCAACGACATGGTGCGGGTGGGCGACTGGATCGAGATGCCCCAGGTCCACGCCGACGGCGCGGTGATCGACATCGCGCTGCACACGGTGAAGGTGCAGAACTGGGACAAGACCATCACCACCATTCCCACCTACCGGCTGATCAGCGACAGCTTCAAGAACTGGCGCGGCATGTTCGAGAGCGGCGGGCGGCGCATCAAGCGGGCGATCCCGCTCGATCTGGCCAGCGTGCGCTTCCTGACGGCGGAGGAGCGCGCCCGGCTGCGCCGCTTCACCCTGCTGCGGGACTATCTGGACGCCAAGCAGGCGGAACTGGACGCCTGGAACGCCAGCCACCCGGAACGGGCGTCGGAGCCGGTCAATGCCCGCCGCCTCACCAACATCGGCTGCTTCCGCGCCTATGTGCAGGCCTACCTCAAGGCCCATCCCGGCATCCATCAGGAGATGATGATGCTGGTGCGCCAGATGCCGCCGGGGCCGGCCGGCGTGCCGCTGGAGATCTACTGCTTCACCAACACGGTCGTCTGGGTCGAATACGAGGCCATTCAGTCGGACATCTTCGACCACCTGTTCGCCATCCTGCCCGAGTTCGGCCTCAAGGTGTTCCAGCAGCCCTCCGGCTGGGACATCCAGCAGGCAGCCGACGCCAGCGGGCCGGAGGCCGGCCGGCTGGCGCTGCTGGCCGCCCTCGCCCAGGAGGACAGGCAGGCCGCCGCCCGCTGAGCCCCCGGGACGGCCCCGGGGAGCCCCCGGGCGGGCAAGCGGCTGGCGGGACACGTCAGGCAGGAATTGCAGCGGGCTGGACCGGCTACTTGAGGTGATTGCTCAGGTACCGGTTCATCTCGAACATGGTGACCTTCTTCTTCCCGAACACCGGCTCCAGCTTGTCATCCGCCAGGATTTCCCGGCGGTTTTCGGGGTTTTGCAGGTCGTTCTTCTTGATGTAGGCCCAGACCTTGCTCACCACCTCGGCGCGCGGCAGCGGCGTATCGCCCACGATGGCGGCCAGCTCGCGCGACGGTTGAACGGGCTGCTGCAACGCGTTGAGCTTCTGGCCCGACGATTTTCCCTTGGTGGTCCTGGATGGCATGCTTCCTCCTTCGCGGGACTGTTGCATTCAGGGCGAACCGCCGGCCCGGCCGCACTGTTCTGGCGGGTTAACGCTTGGCCGCCCAACTGTGTCCGTACAGACCATGCGGACAGCAGGCGGGCTGCGGCCGGAAAGCCACAGTTCCGCCTGCCCGGCAGCGCCGCGGAGCCAGGCGGCCTCAGTAGTCCTTGGCGTATTGCAGCTGGAGGCTGGTCTCGCCCGCCCGGCCCACCTGCGAGAGGATGCTGAGCGCCCGGGTCAGCTCGATCTGGAGCTGGGTCAGCGTGTTGCCGTGGGTGTCGCTGGTCACCTCCACGTAGACGTCGTCGGTGAGATACTGGCCAACCGCCAGCGACGTGCCGCGCCCGCTGGCCTCGTCTCCGCCCACGATCCGCAACCGGTCGATGCTGGTCGCCTGGCGCAGCTTGCCGAGGGGGTTGAGCCCGCCCCCGCCGCCGCGCAGCGAGGCGACGGCTGCGCCCAGCTGCAGCGCCTCGGTGGCGGACAGCTCGGTGACCGAGCCGCCGAACAGCAGGCGGGAGAGGATCTCGTCCTGCGGCAGCGACGGGTTGGAGGAGAAGGCGATGCTCGGCTGCAATGCCTGCCCGGTCACCTGCAGCTGGGCCTCGATGCCATCGACGGTTGCGCCGGCCACGATGTCGAGGGTCGGCGCGGGCGGGAATTCCCCCGCGAAGCGGATGACGCCCTTGTTCAGCTCGAAGCGGCGGCCCGCGAAGGCGTAGGAGCCGCGCACCGCCGTCACCGTGCCCCGGATGGCCGGCTCCATGACCGGCCCGCCGATGTTGAGGTCCACGCCCCATTCGGAATCGAGCCCCATGCCCTGGATGAAGATGCGGTTGTCCGCATCCACGTCCACATTGAGCGTGAACTCGAACGGAGACGGCTTCTCCGGCTCCTTCCGGCGAGGCCGGCGCTGGATCGGCACCTCGCCGACGCGCTGCACCTCCAGTTGCAGCACCTCGGCGGCGGCAACGCCGGTGAAGCGGTAGCGGGCCTCGTTGATCCGCAGCTTGCCCTCGATGACGCCCTTGCCCCCCGCGCGCCGGATGGCGACCGGCCCGGTGATGACCGCCTCCAGCGCATCGGTCTGCGCCGCACGCAGGTGGTCGAGCGTGATCTGCACGTTCATGGGCAGGCCCGCCTCCATGTCGAGGTCGGCAAAGCCGGTGGCGGAGAACCCGCCGCCGCCCGGCGAGGTGCCACTGAACTCGGCCAGCTGAAGGCGCGAGCCCTCGAAGCGGGCGTTCAGTTTCACGTCGCGGATGCGGGTGCCGAAGTCCACATTCTCGTAGGACATGTCCGCGCCGCGCACCGTGCCGCGCAGCAGGGGCTGGGCCGGGGTGCCGCTCATGTCGGCGCTGACCGACAGGGTGCCGCCCAGCTCGTGCCCCTTCATGCCGCTGAGCGCCCAGAGCAGCTCGACCGGGCCGCTGAAGCGCAGCCCGCCCGCCAGTGGCGCATCGCGCAGGCGGCTCATCCAGTCTGTCTCCGGCTCCTCCGCCTGCGGGGGCAGGCTGAGGCGCGCTTGCAGCGAGCCGACCACCTTGCCGTCATGGCGCACCAGCGCCCGGACCGCCGCCTGCTGCTCCGAAAGGGAGGCGTTCAGCCCCAGATCGAGCGGCGGCGACTGGGTGCTGAGACCTGCCCGCTGCATGTTGCTGACGACAATGCGCGCCTCGGCGCGGGGCGTGCGCCCGCCGGGCGGCAGGGTGGCAGTCATGGTGCCGGAGGTGGTGCCGGAGAGGCCCATCTCGGGATCGATGGCATCGAGGAAGCTGAGCCCGAGGCCGGACCACTGGGCGGCCAGCCGCGCGGTCTCGCCGGTCTCCCCTTCCACGGTCAGCTTGCCCCCGGCCAGTTGCAGGGTGGCGGGATTGAGCCGCCAGCCCGCCTCCACCCGGTCCGCGACGGCGGGCTGGGCCAGCCGGATGCGCCGCTTCGACAGCGTGCCGTTGAACTGGGTGAGCTGCACCCGTTCGGGCGTCATCTCGGCGGCAAGGTCCAGATTGAACGGCGCGTTGTACCGCCCGGCCAGGGTCAGGTTCGCCCGGCCCGTGCCGGACTGGTAGAGCACCGTGCCGGAGGTCTGCTCCACCAGCCAGTCGCCATAGCGGATCTGGCGGCCGGAGAAGCGGGCATTCACGTCGGGCGCGCCGTCGGGCAGGCGCAGGCTGGCCTCAAGCTGGGCCTGACCGATGCCCAGCGCCGGGAAGACGGGCGGCCGCGCCTGCCGGGCCTGAAGCGACGCATCCATCCGCTGCACCGCGCCCTCGCCCGCAAGGCGAAGCTGCCCGGTCAGCCCCGCGCCCTTGAGGCTCAGCGCGCCGGCCATGGGCCCGGCCTCGGTCTGCTCGACCCGGCCTTTGAGGGTGAGATCGGCAAGGCTCAGCTCCGATATCTCCGCCGCCAGCGGCCCTTCCTCCAGAACCACGATGGCGCGGCCCCGCAGCGGCCCCTCGGACGAGCGGCCATCGAGCGCCACCGCGTAGCCGCGCGGCTCGGGCGTTGCCTTCAGCACCACATTCCTGAGGCCGATGCCGAGATCCGGCCGGGCCAGCGTAAGCTCCGCCTGCGGGCGGACGGCCTCGCCGCTGGCGTTGATCGCGAAGGGGCCATAGGCGGCGGATTCGCCCTGCCCTGCCAGCACGATGCGCCCGTCCGGCGTGTAGACGCCCTCGGTGAGCGCGAAGCGGAAGCGCGGCGCCTCCAGTTGCGCCACGTTGAGCACGATCGCCCCGCCGGGCCGCTGCCGGGCCGAGACGGTGAGCACCGGCAGCCCGCCGAGAAAATCACGCGCCGCCTCGTTGTCGAGCCGGGTCGCCCGGGCGTTGATGTCGCCGTTCAGCGCCAGCGCACTGGTGCGCGGGTCGAATGCGATGCGGGCGTCGGCCGAGGCGTTGACCACGCCGAACCCGGCCACCTCATACTGCTGCACCGACGCATCCACATCGGCGTCGTAAGCGCCGGTGGCGGGCGCGTAGGCGAACATGGCCCGGCCGTTCAGCCGGTTGGAGCGGAAGGCGAGGTTCTTGGCCCCGATGCGCTCCGGCGTCATCTCGACCGTCCCGTTCACGCGCACCTGCCGCAACAGGCCGCCCACCTGCTCCGGCAGGCCGTCGATGGAGGCGGCGCTGAGGGTAATGGGCGCGGTGATGCGGCCTTCCGGTTCCATCTCGACACGGCCTTCGGCGTTGAGGTCTGTGGCCCCGCGCCCCTCGAAGGCGATGCGGCGCGCCTTCAGGGTATAGGCAATGGTGGGCGTTGCGACCGGACCGTTCAGCTCGGCAGCGAGCGTCAAGTCGTCCCCGCTGAGGCCGTCCATCACCGTCGCGGGGGCGAGCAGCCGCCCGTTCACCATCATGGCCTCGAAGCGGCTGGTTCCGGTGTCGATGGCGCCCTGCGCGTCCACCGCGAAGGCCGGAGCGGACACGCGGGCGGTGGTGACAAGGCGGGGCTCCTCGAAGCGGGCCGTCGCGCTCACCTCGAGCGCCGGCGAGAGCAGACGCGTCGCCGGCCCTTCTTCCAGCACCAGGGCCGGGCGCACCTGACCCTCCAGCGAGAAGGTGCCGCTGCGCGCCTGAAGGGCGAGGTTCACCAGCGGCTCCCCGGCAAGCTGCCCGTGGAGGCTGCCGTTCCATGCGCTCCACGCCCCCGCCCCTTCGAGCCGCACCGTCAGCGGCTCGCTGAGCCCGGCCAGCCCGGCCACCAGACCGGCAGCGGGGGCGTCGAGCCGGGCGTCGAGATCGAGCCGGTCGCGATCCGGCTCGGCCGCCAGCCGCAGGTGCAGCCGGTCTCCCGCGTCGGCGACGGAGTCGGCGGTCAGGTTCAGCCGCCCGTCCGCCAGCACGCCGCTCGCCTTGAGCGATGCCACAGAGCGCTGCCCCGCCACCTTCGGGCCGATGACGATCCGCTCGGCCGTCAGATCATCCAGCGTCGCGTAGATGTCGGGGAACAGGGGCTGGTCCGGCTCGGGCGGCGTCGGATTGAGGCGCGGCAGGCGGGAGAGCGTGATCTCCGGCGCATGCGCCCAGCGCACCACCACATGCTTGCGCACGAGGGGGCCGGGCTTCCAGTCCACGGTGACCGCCGGGATGGCAAGGAACGGGCCGTCCAGATCGAACAGCACCAGATTGCGGATGGTAAAGCGGCTGTAGAGCGAGCCGTCGATGCGCTCCATCCGCACCCGCAGGCCCGACTCCAGCTCCAGCTTCCCGATCTGGCGGACAAGGAAACCACGGCCCGGCCCGGTGTTGATGGCCAGCACGAGCGCCGCCACGAGGACCACGACCGCCGCGAGAGCGACTGCGCCAGCGCGCAGCACCCGGACCCAGACGGGGCGGGCGCGCGGGGCGGGATTTTCCGTGTCCGTATCCATCAGAAGGCCTGCCCGATCGAGATGTAGACAGCGAATTTCGGGTCACCCGGGCGCCGGTCGATGGCGCGGGCGATATCGAAGCGGAGCGGACCGAAGGCGGTGTAGTAGCGCGCGCCCAGCCCCGCGCCGTAGCGCAGGTCGCTGAACTGCGGCAGCGCGTTGGTGTAGACCTGGCCCGCATCGACAAACGCGACGATGCCATAGTCGCCGAACCGGTAGCGCAGCTCCGTCGAGACCTCGGTCAGGGAGCGCCCGCCAAGCGGGTCGCCGTCCGCATCCTGCGGGCCCAGCTCCCAGTAGCCGAAGCCGCGCACCGAGCCGCCGCCGCCCGCGTAGAAGCGGCGGCTGGGGGCAATGCGGTCGCGGTCCGCCCCCAGAATGGAGCCGAGCGCCACGCGCCCGGCCAGCACCAGATTATCGCCGCTCAGCGGCAGATAGCCGCTCGTGTCCAGCCGCAGGCGGGTGTAGCCGTAAAAGCCGTTCTGCAGGGCGGCTTCGGGCGTTGCCTGAACCGCGGCGCGGAAGCCTCGCGTCGGATTGAACAGATCGTTGGAGCCATCGTATTCCAGCCGCGTGGGCAGCGCGGCGATGAGGAAGGTGCGCCGCTTGCCGTTCTCGTCGCCTTCGTCCGCGAACAGGCTGCGGTCGCGCTGGTTGGTGGCGAGCACCTCGGCCCCCACCGCATAGCCCCAGCGCCGCCCGAGGCCGATATCCGGCTCCCGCAGCAACCCGACCGCTCCGCGCAGCGCGTAGGCGCTGTAGGCGTCCCGGTTCTCCCGCAGCGCCTCGGTCAGCAGGAACATGCTGCGGCCGCGCTTGCCCGCGTTGGAGCGGCGCACCTCCGCCCCCAGCCGCTGCTCCTTCGTGCCCGCCACCGCCCGCGCCGTGAAGGCGCCCTCGGGCGGGAACAGGTTGCGGTGCGTCCACTCGCCTTCCAGCTTGATGCCCTCGCCCGTGGCATAGCCGCCGCGCGCCGCCAGCCGCCGCTGCGGGCCCTTGGTGGTCTCCACCTCCATGTCCACCACCGCAAGGCCGTTGTCCGTGCGCTGGTCGGTGAGCACCGGCCGCAGCGCCACGCTGGAGAACAGGCCGGTGGCGATGAGCGCCTGGCGCAGGTCCTCCACGTCGCGGCTGTCGTAGGGGTCGCCGCTCCTGAACCGGGCGAGAACGTTCAGGTGATCCTCATCGAACAGCCGGTCGCCGGTGATGCGGATGTCGCCGTAGACGCTGGGCGGCCCCGGCGTCACCGGCAGGGTGTAGAGGCCGGTGTATTCCAGATCGTCGATCAGCACCTGCCGCACGCCCACCTCGGCAAAGGGATAGCCGCGCTGGGGCAGCTTGAGGCGCAGCTCGGCCTCCGCCGCCTCCACCCTGGTCGCAACGATGGGGTCGCCCTCGAACAGCGGAAACAGCTCCCGCACCGCCGCGCGGGTCGCCTTGTCCGTGGCGCGGGGGAACTGGAGCCGGATGTCGCTGAAGGTGTAGCGCGGACCGGGGGTAACGGTGAGGGTCACATCGACCCGCCCGTCCTCGTCGGCAACCGGCGCCAGGGTGATGTCGACCGTCGCGGCATAGTAGCCCTCCGAGGCCAGCAGACGGCGGATCAGGTCCGCGTCGGACCGGGCGCGGCGGTTGATCTGGGCCGCCAGCGCCCCGCCGTTGCGCTCGGCAATCAGGCTGGAGAGGGACTTGAACTGGCCTTCGAGCCCCACCGCGTCCAGCCCCTCGGTGCGGACGGAATAGCGCAGCGTCCGGTTGGCGAACCGGCGGCGGTCGCTCCGCCCCTCAGCGGGCGGAAAGGCGTCCAGATCCGGCCAGGGCACGGCAATGTCGGGAATCTCCGGGATATCCGGACTCTCCGGGATGTCCGGCAGGTCGCCGGGCGCGTCCCCGGGCCCCGCTGCCGCTTCTTCTGCCGCCTTGCCGGCGGGCGCATCCGGGGCAGGCTCCGCCACCTCCTGCGCTGCCGCGGACTGCCACGGGAACGGAGCAAGGCCCAAAAACATCAAGGAGATGAGGCGGAACGGCAGGCACATAAACTTACCAACGCAGAGCTTGGGCCAAAGTGCCCGCCACCGGATTGCAGCGCCCCATCTTCGTCCAGCCCCTGACGGTTTCTATAAGCAATTGACAACAAAGCACTATCTCATCCCAACGGCATGACGGAACTTGCCCCGCTTGTCAAAGCCGCAGCAACGCGCCCCCTGCCGCCGCCGCCGTTTCCGCCCCGCTTCGCATCCTGCGGCCCGGCCCCGCGTTCAGGACACGAGAACCCGGAACCGCAAAAGGGGGGGTGGCCCATGCGTCCCTTTGCAGCCTTGCCGTCAAGGCGCGCGTTACCCATACTCCAGCATGGCGTGGCGGCAATTCAGGAACAGGTGCCAGACCATGGCTGACTCCGAACTCGCCCTTCTTCTCGCCCGTTTCCAGTTCGCCTTCACGGTGAGCTTTCACTTCATCTTTCCCGCCTTCTCCATCGGCCTTGCGAGCTATCTCGCCGTGCTGGAGCTGCTGTGGCTGCGCACCCGGCGGGAGGTCTACCGGAACCTGTTCCGCTACTGGGTGAAGATCTTCGCCATCACCTTCGCCATGGGCGTGGTCTCGGGCATCGTGATGTCCTACCAGTTCGGCAGCAACTGGTCGGCCTTCTCCGACAGGGCCGGGCCGGTCATCGGCCCACTCATGGCCTATGAGGTGCTCACCGCCTTCTTCCTGGAAGCGGGTTTTCTCGGCGTCATGCTGTTCGGCCTCAACCGGGTCGGCCCCAGGCTGCATTTCGCCGCCACGCTGATGGTGGCGGTCGGCACGGCGATCTCCGCCTTCTGGATCCTCTCCGTGAACAGCTGGATGCAAACCCCGCAGGGCCACGTGATCAGCGAGAACGGCCAGTTCCTGCCGGGCGACTGGCTGGCCATCATCTTCAACCCCAGCTTCCCGTTCCGGCTCGTGCACACCGTGCTGGCCGCCTATCTGACAACGGCGCTGGTGGTGGGGGCGGTCGGCGCCTGGCACCTGCTGCGCGACCGCACCAACAAGGGCGCGCAGCGCATGTTCTCCATGGCCATGTGGATGATCGCCATCGTCGCGCCCATCCAGATCGTGGCGGGCGACCTGCACGGCCTCAACACCTTGCAGCACCAGCCGATCAAGATCGCCGCCATGGAGGGGCATTTCGAGAGCTACCCCGAGGGGCGCGCGCCCCTCATCCTGTTCGGCCTGCCGGACGAGGAGGCCGCCACCGTGCGCGGTGCGGTCAAGGTGCCAAGCGGCTCGTCCCTCATCCTCAACCATGACCTCAACGCACCGCTCAAGGGGCTGGATTCGGTGGACCGGTCCGAGTGGCCGCCGGTGGCCATCGTGTTCTGGTCGTTCCGGCTCATGGTCGGGCTCGGCGTGCTGATGTTCGCCCTGGGCATGGTCAGCCTCTACGCCCGCTGGCGCGGGCGGCTCTATGACTGGCCGCTGCTGCATCGCTTCGCCGTGCTGCTGGGGCCGGCCGGGTTCCTCGCCGTGATCGCGGGCTGGGTGACAACGGAAGTGGGCCGCCAGCCCTACACGGTCTACGGCCTGCTGCGGACGGCGGACTCGGTCTCGCCGCTGGGGGCGCCCGCCGTCGCCTCCTCGCTGGTTGCGTTCGTCGTCATCTACTTCGCGGTGTTTGGTGTCGGCACCTGGTATCTCCTCCGGCTCATGGCCCATCCGCCGCACCGGGGCGAGCCCGGCATCGAGGAAGGGCCGGACCGGCCGATCCGCACCGCCGGCATCACCCCCGCTCCCTCGGTCAATCCCGAGCGCTCGCTCCACCCCACCCTTCCGGCCAAGTGAGGCGACGATGGAATACAACTTCGACCTGACGCTGCTCTGGGCCTGCATCATCGCCTTTGCCGTGTTCGCCTATGTGGTGATGGACGGCTTCGACCTTGGCATCGGCATCCTCTTTCCCGCGCTCCACGTGGGGGAGGAGCGCAACGTCGCCATGAACTCCATCGCCCCGGTGTGGGACGGCAACGAGACCTGGCTGATTCTCGGCGGCGGCGGGCTGATGGCCGCCTTCCCGCTGGCCTATGCGCTCATCCTGCCCGCCATCTACGCCCCGCTCATCGCCATGCTGCTGGGGCTGATCTTCCGGGGCGTCGCCTTCGAGTTCCGCTGGCGCGACCCCGGCCACCGCGCCTTCTGGGACGCAGGCTTCTTCGGCGGCTCGCTGGTGGCGGCGCTGAGCCAGGGCATCATCCTCGGCGCGGTGCTTCAGGGCATCACCATCGACAAGGCCGCCCGCACCTACGCCGGCGGCTGGTGGGACTGGCTGACCCCGTTCAGCCTGGTGACCGGCGCGAGCGTGGTGATCGGCTACGGCCTCCTCGGCGCCACCTGGCTCATCATGCGCACCGAAGGCGGGCTCCAGCACAAGGCGCGCAACTACGCGCGCTGGTTCGGCGCGCTCATGCTCATCGCCATCGCCGTGGTCAGCGGCGCGACGCCCTACCTCAGCAATGCCTACTTCGAGCGCTGGTTCGCCTGGCCCAACGTGCTGTTCACGGCGCAGGTGCCGCTGCTGGTGGCGGTAACGGCCATCGCGCTCTACATCGCCCTCAAGCGGCAGTGGGAGCACTGGCCGTTCCTGCTCTCGCTCATCCTGTTCGCCCTCACCTTCATCGGGCTCGGCATCAGCCTCTACCCCTACATCGTGCCGGATCAGGTGACGATCTGGGAGGCCGCCGCGCCGGAGAAGAGCCAGATCTTCATGCTGGTGGGCGCAGGCATTCTGGTGCCGCTCATCCTTGCCTACACCGGCTATGCCTACTGGGTGTTCCGGGGCAAGGTGGGGCACGAGGGCTACCATTGATGCGGCCCGACACCGCCCCCGGCCCTCTGTGGAAGCGCCTGCTGTGGTTCGTCGGGCTGTGGGCGGCGGGCGTCGCCGTTGTCGGCGCGGTCGCCTGGCTCCTGCGCCTGTGGATCGCCTGACGCACCCGGCACCTGCGCCAGACAACCCCCTGCGACAGAAGGGACATTTGCGCTTCGCGAAAGTCCGGCTATGAGAGGCTCATGATCCGCCATCGCCCAGACCGCAACCGCGCCCTGCACGCAGCCCTGCTGCTGCTGACGCTGCTTGCGCTGTTCTGGCGGGCGGTCATTCCCGGCGGGTTCATGCCCGACTGGCAGAACGGCGGCCTTGTCGTCACCCTCTGCACCGAGCAGGGGCTGGCCACCGCCGTGCTTGGCCCCGACGGCAAGCCCAAGGCCGCCGGGGACGCCGCGAAGGCCGAGGGCTCCTGCGCCTTCGCCAGCCTCGGCCTGCCCCTGCTGCCCGCCGCGCCCGCCGCGCTGCTGGCGCTGGCGCTGGCGTTCGTGCTGCTCTCCGGCCGCCGCCCGGCCGCGCCGGTTCCGTGCCGCCAGACCCTGCGGCTGCGCCCGCCGCTGCGCGCGCCTCCCGTTTCCGTCCTTGCCTGAACCAGATCCCTCGCTGATCCATTCAAGTGATGGCGCGCGGATGCACGCGCGCCCGGAAAAATGGGAAAGACCCATGACGAAATTCGCATCCCTGCTGGCCGCCGCGCTGGCGCTCTCCACCCTTGCCGCTCCGGCAGCCCTCGCCCACGCCTACAAGGCGGGCGACATCTCCATCAAACACCCGTGGTCGCGCGAGACCGCGCCGCGCGCCAAGACCGGCGCGGGCTACCTCACCATCGTCAACGGCGGCGGCGAAGCCGACCGGCTCATCGGCGGCACCAGCCCGGTCGCCGAGCGGCTGGAGGTGCATTCCGTCACGATGAAAGACAACATCATGCGGATGCGCCACCAGGAAAACGGCGTCGAGATTCCCGCAGGCGGCACCCTGGAGCTGAAGCCGGGCGGCTACCACATCATGCTCATCGGCCTCAAGGCGCCGCTGAAGGCAGGCGAGAGCGTGCCCGCCACGCTGGAGTTCGCCAAGGCGGGCAAGGTGGACGTGACCTTCAAGGTGGAAGCCCTGTCCGGCGCGGCCGCGACGCCCGCCCCGGCCGCCAGCCACGGCACCCACGGCGAGACGCAACATCATGGCAAACATTGATCGTCTGCGTGCCGTCCGCCGCATCCTGTGGGCCGTCGTCGCGCTGACGCTCGCCGGCCTCGCGGTTGCCATCGTGGTCAAGCGCAGCGAGCCGCCCGAGGCCGGGCAAGCCGCCAGCGCGGCGCGCCCCGCCATCGGCGGGCCGTTCACGCTGACCGACACGGAAGGCCGCACGGTGACCGAGGAAAACCTGAAGGGCAAACCCTTCGCCATTTTCTTCGGCTTCACCCGCTGCCCGGACGTGTGCCCGACCACGCTCAACGACCTGAGCCTGCTGCACCAGCAGCTCGGGCCGGATGGCGACAGGCTGAACATCGTTTTTGTCTCGGTGGACCCGGAGCAGGACAGGCCCGAGGATATCAAGCAGTACCTCACCCTGTTCGATGCGCCGATCATCGGCCTCACCGGCACGGACGAGCAGCTGGCGGAAATCACCCGCGCCTACCGGGTGTATTTCCGCAAGGTGCCGCAGGGCGCAGACGATTACACCCTGGATCACACGGCGACCGTGTTCCTGATGGATGCGGACGGACAGTTCGTCAGCACCATCGACCTGCACGAGTCCCGCGAGGTGGCCTTGCGGAAGCTGCAGCGCCTCATCGGCCGCTCCGCCTGAGAGCGTCGCCTCGGTCCATGTCCCAAGGGCGGCGGAAGGGGCACTCCGCCGCCCGCCTGTAAAGTTTTGGGGGAATAACCCGCTATGAAGATCTTCCATGGCGTCCTTCTGGCCGCCGCAAGCCTTGCCGCGCCGTGCGCGCAGGCACAGAACACCGACTTCGCGGTGGGCGATATCGTCGTCACCGCCAAGGGCATGGCCCGCTCCACCGCGGGCGTGCTGACCTCCGTCGACGTGCTGGGCGGCGACATCGCCCAGCGCCAGAGCGTGGACAATACCTGGGAAATGTTCGCCCGCCTGCCGGGCGTCACCCTGACCGATTTCGACCAGGGCACCACCTCCGGCCGCTTCTCCATTCGCGGCTTCAACGGCGAGGGCGAAATCAACGCGGTGAAGCTGCTGATCGACGGCATCCCGAGCAATGCCAACGATGGCGGCATGGGCTTCATCGACATGGTGATGCCGCTGGAAATCGCCGGTATCGAACTGGTGCGCGGCACCTCCGACCCGCGCCACGGCCTGCACAGCATCGCGGGCAACGCCAACATCCTCACCCGCACCGGCGGCACCTACCTGGACGCCCGCCTGCTGGCGGGGGCCTATGCCACCGTCGAGGGCCAGGTCTCGGCAGGCTACGAGACCGGAAACGGCTTCAGCCAGAATTATTTCGTCGGCTACCGCGACACCGGCGGCTACCGCGACCACGCGGATCTCGACCGCCTCAATCTGGCGGGCAAGTGGTTCCAGACCCTCGGCGCGGTGCGCGTGGGTGCCATCGCCCGCTATTCCCGCGCCACCGCGCAGGAGCCCGGCTATCTCACCGAGGCCGACGCCGCCCGGGACCGCCGCCAGTCCCTCGACGTGTCGGAGACCGACGGCGGCAAGCGCCGCCTCCAGAGCTACAGCCTGCATCTGGACGCGGACCTTGCCCGCGCCCTCTCCCTCACCGCCAAGGCCTACGCCAACGGCTACCGGGACGACCGCTACGTGCGCTTCTCCGAAAACGTCTCCCAGCAGCGCCGCCTGACGAAAGAATGGCAATACGGCGGCCTGTTCGCGCTGCACTACCACCCGCACATCGCCGGACTGCACAGCGTGATGCTCGAAGCGGGCGGCGACTTCCAGATCCAGAACAACAAGAGCCTGCGCTGGCTCACCGAGCGGCGCGCGGCCACCCGGCAGACCCGCGATCACGACTTCGACATGACCGTCTACGGCGGCTACGTGCAGGCGATCATCGAGCCGACGCCCTGGCTGACCCTCACCCCCGCCTGGCGCTTCGACAAGGTCTCCGGCGACTTCACCGACCGGCTGGCGGACGCGCGCTACGACATCAACGACTACGGCACCATCAGCCAGCCGAAATTCAATCTGGCCGTCGTGCCGATGGCGGGCCTCACCCTCTACGGCAACTGGGGCCGCACCTTCCAGATCGGCGTCGGCTCGGGCGCATACAAGGTGCCGCCGCGCGTGAGTGACCTCGACCCCTCCGTCAACGAAGGCTGGGAAGCGGGCGTGAAATACGCCGCCGGCACCTGGCTCACCCTGCGCGCCGCCGTGTGGAAGCAGACCGCCTCCGGCGAGATCAAGCGCCGCCTCAACGACCCCTCCGGCGATTTCGACAACCTCGGCAAAACCCGCCGCCGGGGCCTCGACGTGCAGGCCAGCCTCTCGCCCCTGCCCACGCTCGACCTGTGGGCCGCATGGTCGCGCCAGCGCGCCATCATCGCGGAGCCGGACCCCGCCACCCCGTCCCAGCGCGGCAACTGGATCGACCACGTGCCGCGGAACCTGTTCTCCGGCGGCATCGACTACACGCCAACCCAGGGCCTGCGCCTGTCCCTGTGGGGCAACGGCCAGTCCCGCTACGAACTGACCCCCGCCAACAACGTCGGTCGCTACGGCAACTACGCGGTGTTCAACTTCGAAGCCGCCTACCAGCTCACCCCGGCCGTCGAACTGTCCGCCCAGATCAACAACCTGGCGAACGAAAAATACGAATACGCCTGGCACGACGGCACACAAACCCTCCTCGCCCCCGCCCCCGGCCGCGCGGCCTATGGCGCTATCCGGGTGCGGATGTGAGTTTTTGAGGGGGATTTTTTTGGGGGGATTTTTTTGATTGCAGGAGGGTCTCGGACCCTCCTGCACCTCCCTTTCGTTTTGTCGGGCCGTGTTTCCGGCGCTTCATCCGCAACACTAAAAAACAGGGACGCACCCGGTCGAACCCAGGTGCGTCCCTTTTATTCCTCAATGTTGCGTACCGGCCGAGTGGCCGGGTGCATCCTGAAAAAGACCGGGAGGTGCAGGAGGGGTAAGCCCCTCCTGCAAAAAAAATTCAAAACCTCCAGACCACCAAAATCACCCTGCCAGTCCGTAGGACCGCAGCAGTGCGTCGGGTTTCGGCTCACGCCCCCGGAAGGCGATGAAGCTTTCGAGGGCCGGGCGGGAGGCGCCTTTGGCGAGGATGTGTTCGCGGAAGGCGAGGCCTGCGTCGCTGCTGAGCACGCCCACTTCCTCGAAGCGTTCGAAGGCGTCTGCGGAGAGGAGTTCGGCCCACAGGTAGCTGTAGTAGCCTGCGGCGTAGCCGCCCGCGAAGATGTGGGTGAAGGCGTGGGGGAAGCGGTGCCACTCCGGCGGGACGATGACCGCCACTTCCTGCCGGACCTCGTTCAGGAGGTCGAGCACGTTGACCGGCTGCTCCGGGCTGTATTCCAGGTGCAGGCGCAGGTCGAACAGGGCGAATTCCAGCTGGCGGACGAGGAACATGCCGGCCTGGAAGCGCCGCGCGGCGAGCATTTTCTCGAGGAGCGCGTCGGGCAGCGGCTCGCCGGTCTGGTAGTGGCCGGAGAGCAGGCCGAGGGCTTCCTTGTTCCAGGCGAAGTTTTCCATGAGCTGGCTCGGCAGCTCGACCGCATCCCACTCGAAGCCGGTGATGCCGCCGACGGAGGGCAGGTCCACTTCCGTCAGCAGGTGGTGCAGCGCGTGGCCGAATTCGTGCAGCAGGGTCAGCACGTCGCGGTGGGTGAGCAGCGCGGGCGTGTCCGCCGTTGCCGGCGCGAAGTTGCAGGTGAGGTAGGCGACCGGCCGGTGCACCTTGTCCGCGTCGCGGAAGCGGGAGCGGCACACGCCCATCCACGCCCCGCCCCGCTTGCCGGAGCGGGCGAACAGATCGATGTAGATACCGGCGAAGGCCTCGCCCTCGCGGTTGTGCAGCTCGTAGAAGACGGCATCCGGGTGCCAGGTTTCCACGTCGTCCCGGCGCACCAGGGTAATGCCGAACAGCCGCTCGAACAGGGTGAAGGTGCCGGAGAGCACCCGGGGCAGCGGGAAGTAGGGCTTGATCTGCTCCTCGTTCACCGCGAAGCGGGCGAGGCGCAGTTTTTCGGAGGCGTAGCCCACGTCCCACGGCTGAAGGTCCTCGATGCCGAGTTCCGAGCGGGCGAAGGCGCGCAGCTCCTCCAGATCCTGCCGGGCGACCGGGCGGGCCCGGGCGGCGAGATCGCGCAGGAAGTCGATCACCTCCTGCGGGGTGCGGGCCATCTTGGGCTCCAGCGAGAGCGCGGCGCTGTTGGCGAAGCCCAGCAGGCTTGCCGCCTCGTGGCGCAGCGCCAGAATGCGGGCGATGCGCTGGCTGTTGTCGAACTGCCCCGCGTTCGGCCCCTGATCGGACGCGCGGGTGTTGAAGGCGTGGTAGACGCGCTGGCGCAGGGCGCGATCATCGGCATAGGTGAGGATCGCCTGCACGCTCGGCTGGTGGAGCGTGACGAGCCAGCCCTCCAGCCCCCTGGCCTGCGCGTAGGCGGCGAGCACGCCCTTCTCCGAGGCGGGCAGGCCGCTCAGCGCCGCCTCGTCCGTGAGATGCTCGGACCAGGCTTCGGTCGCATCCAGCACGGCGTTGGCGAATTCGGTGGAGAGGGTGCTGAGCTCGATGCCGATCTCGCGGAAGCGGGAGCGGTCCGGCTCCTCCAGCGCGACGCCGGAGAGGCGGAAATCGCGCAGGCTGTGCTCGACGAGCGCCCGCGCCGCGGGCGAGAAGGTGTTGAGGCTGCCCATCTCCGCCACGGCGCGGATGGCGGCGTAAAGCTCCCGGTTCTGGCCCACTTCCAGGTAATGGGCGGTCAGCTTCGGCTGGGCCTCGCCATAGGCGGCGCGCAGCTCGGGCGTGTCGGCGACGCTGTGCAGGTGGGAGACGGGCGCCCAGGCGCGGCTGACGGCGAAATCCGCCCGCTCCTTGGCCATGAGCACATCCTCGAAGGTGCGGGGCGTCGAGGCGTCGGTGATGCGCGCCATGGCGGCCGCGTGCTCGCTCAGCACGGCCTCAACCGCCGGGGCGACATGCTCGGCGCAGATTGCGGCAAAGGCGGGCAGTTCCGCGTCCAGAAGCAGCGGATTCGAGGAGTGAGTGGAAATGGCGGCCTCCTGTGATGCTCGGTCTGTTTCGGCTCGGTTCCGGCTTGGTCCTGATGCCGCCGCGCCCGGGCCGGGCGGGCGGAAATTCCTGATCCGTTCCAAGCAAGTGCGGCCTTGGGCCCCTGATTTCAAGAGGCATCCGAACGCGCGCAATCTGAACGCACGGCGGAGCCCGCCGTGCCCTGCCCTTCCGGCACGCGGTTCGGTGGCGGGGGGACGGCGGCGCATTTCGCGTCACTCGCGATGGAAGCGCCCGCAATTTCCCCGAAAACGTGAAATCGACGCTACGGGGGTTTAAACGCCCGCTGAGAGGTTTTTACCTATCACCGGTAGGGCGGTACCGACCCACCCCGTTTCGGCGCTGTAAGGGGCCTTTACGGGCGACGGCGAGGCATTCCGGCGGCGACCCTCGCCCTGCCCCGCCAGCAGCGCCACATAGGCGTCCAGCATGCGCCCCGCATCGAAGGTGCGCGCCCGCACCTTCAGCAGCGCGGCCTCGCGCGGCTGGGCCATGCGCCATTCCATGGCGGCGGCCAGCGCCTCGGCGTTGTCCACCGGCACCAGCGGGCCGTAGCGGCCGTGGGCCAGCACTTCGCGCGGGCCGGTGCGGCAATCGGTTGCCACCACCGGGCAGCCGCACGCCAGCGCCTCCAGCAGCGCGTTGCTCGACCCCTCCCACGCGGAGGAGAGCACGAACAGCGCCGCCCGGGCAAGATAGCGGTGCGGGTTGGGATCGAAGCCGGCCAGGCGCACATCCTGCGCGATGCCGAGCCGGGCCGCCTGCCGCTGAAGTGCGGCGCGGGCCCTGGCCGAGCCCTCGCCCAGAATGACGAGGCGGCAGGGGCGCGTCTGGCGCAGGCGGGCAAAGGCGTCCAGCAGCAGGGGGAAATTCTTCTGCTTGACCAGCCGGCCGATGCCGAGAACCACCGGCGGCGCGCCCGGCGCGAACCACGGGTCGTCGAGCGGCGCCTCCGCCCGGCCCGCCACCCAGTCGAGCGGCACGCCGTTGGGGATGACCGAGACATGCCCCAGCTTCAGCGCCTCCTCCATCTGGTGCGCGAGATCGCGCGACACGGCCACCACCTGATCGGCCCGGGCGAAGACGCGGCGCATGAGGGTGCGGGCGACCAGCCCGCGCACCGCCCCGGCCACAGCGGCGAGCGGGCCGCCGCGCCGGTGGAACAGATCGTTGCTGGCGCGCATGACGAGGCGGGCGGGATGGCGGGCGGCCGTATTGGCCTCGGCGGCGAGCCAGTGCACATGGTTGCCGCTGGAGAGCAGCACCCGGGGACGCCGGCCGGCGAGCGCCCGGGCGAGCGTGCGCGTTGCCAGCGCAATGGCGAGGGCGCGATGACGGCAGCGCTTCAGGAGGGGGTTGGCGTCGGCCAGCGCCAGCACCGATACGCCCGGCGGCACCTCGCCCGCCAGGGCGCCATCCGCATGGACCACCCACAGCTCGGTGCGCAGGCCTTGCGCGCGGGCGGCGGCGGCGATGCGCAGCGCGTTGCGCACCACGCCGCTGCCCCGAAAATCGTAGACGAGAACGGCCAGATCGAGCGTTGCGGTCTCGGGGTGCGGCCGGGGGAAAACCGGAGCGTGCATCATAGGGGCAACCACCGCCGTTCGTGGGTGATGTGGATGTAGCCAAGCCGCGCGCCCAGACGCACGCCGACCCCGCTGTAGACCGGCACCAGGGTGACGGACTTGCGATGATCGACGCCCACGTCTCCGCCTGCCCCCACGTAGACGCCAGCCTGCGCCATGGGGCGGCGGCCGAAGATGTCCTCAACGGCGCGCAGGTTGTAAACCAGGATGAAGACCCTGGAGGCGTTCGCCCCCGCGTCCAGTCCGATGGACGGCCCCTGCCAGTAGAGACGCCGGGTAATGCGCCGCCCCTCGGCATCGGTGAACACCAGCTTGCCCGAGCCGTAGCGCAGGCCGCCGATGAACCCGGCGCTCACTTCCTCGCCCGCGATATAGCCGGTCGGCACGCCGTACTCCGCCACCGCCTTCTCGATGGCCTCGGCGACGCCGTGGCTCACGTCGCCGAAGAATTCGTCCGCCGCCGCGATGATGCCGCTGCGGCGGCTCTCCTCGGCGGAGGAGAGCGCCTCCTTCGCCGCGGACGTCTCCGCCGGGGCCGCCGCCGGAGCCTCCGCGGAAGCCACCGCGGGAGCCTCCTCGGCCCGGGCGGCGGGCGGCGCGGCCAGCAGCGGCAGCACGAGCGCGGCCGCAAGCAATCGGGGCCGGCGCGCGCATTCAAGGAGACGGTGCAGAATCATCATGCCCCGCCTTTTAGGGGCGGGGCATGACAGAAGCCTGACGAAGGACCGGCGTGCGCCGTTTTTCCTTTTCCGGCTCTTTTTCCTTTTCCGGCGCTCCGGGGGCGATCAGCGCCGCCCTTCGAGGTAATCGTTCAGCACCTCGTGGAAGCGCCGCACGCGGGTTTCCTGCCCGGTGAGATAGGCGTCCTGATAGGCCTCCGAGCGCAGGCCCTGCTGCTGCTGCTCGGCGACCGAGAGGTCCTGCGACAGGAAGTCGCCGATGCCCAGCTCCGCCAGGTGATTGGTGAAGCTGTTGGTCTCGTGCTCCGCCTCCTCGTAGGGGCGCATGCCGTAGATGGTCGGCACCTCGGTGCGGCCCTCGATGCGGGGCACCATGTACCAGTAGTCGAACGTGCACTTGTTCGGATCATCCGGGTGCGGCTCGGTGCGGAAGAAGTGCAGGCCGTCCGACGTGCCGGTGATGGTGACGTTCGGGAACAGGGTGTGATGGAGGTGATCCGTCAGCTCGTCGTCGTACATGGTCTCGAAGTAGGTGTAGCCGCGCGACGGCCCGAGACGGCGCTTGGCCTCCTGAAGCGCCAGACGCCCGTCGCGGGCGCGGCCCTGGAAGTCATCGGGATTGAGATCCCACTCGCGCAGCATGTCGGCCCAGGCGGGCTCCACCTCGTTCGGGAACTTGGAGCGCATCGACGGCTGGCCCCGCTCGATCATCCGGTTGTGACCACTCGGGTACATCTCGAAGATGGTGTTCTTGTAGTCTTCGTCGATGATCGCCTGCATCTGCGGGTGCACCGTCGGCAGGTGATAGCTCTCGTTGAAATTGTCCGACGCGAACTTCCAGTTGGTGTTCACCGTCAGCGTGCGCCAGATCACGCGCACCCAGTTGTCCAGATCGCGGCTGGCCAGGAGATCGGGAATCGGCTCCAGATATTCCAGCAGCGGCTTGGCGTTCGGGTCGAACGAATACCACACGAAGCCGCCCCAGGTGCCGCAGGGCAGCTCCTTCAGCTTCAGCTTGCCGCACGGGTTGCCCTGGGGGAAGTCGTCCGGGTCCTGCACGTCCTGAAGGCCGCCGTCCAGGCCCCACTTCCAGCCGTGGTAGGCGCAGGACAGGGCCTTGGTGATCGAGCCGCTCTCCACCGCCACCAGCCGGTTCCCGCGATGAAGGCAGACGTTGTAGAAGGCGCGGATCGAACCGTCGGTCTGTTTGATCATGATGACCGACTCGTGCATGAAATTGTGCACGATGAAGTCGCCCGGCTCCTCAAGCTGGGCCGTGCGCCCGCCCACATGCCAGACGCGCTTCCACATGTACTTCCATTCGCGCTCGGCGAATTCCTTGCTGTAGTAGCGATCGCCGGTGATCGGGTCGCCGCGGACGGCGGGCGGCTGTGCCTTCGGGTGGGTGGGATAGCCGGGCTTGCCCTTGCTTTCGATCTTCGTGGCGATGGTCATGTGTACTCCCCTTCTTGAGTCGCGAGCGACTTTTGAACGATCGTACAATACGACGTCCCGCCAGAGGGAGACACATCAACCCGACCCTGTCATTTTGGATAGGCCCGATCGCATCCATCCGGCCCGCGCGCGGCTCACGGCTGCTTTCCCGCCGCCAAGGCCGCGCGGAACCGCAGCACCGCCCGCGCGCCGCCGCCCGGGCGGTTGTGCAGCGCCACCGCGCCGCCGTGGGCCTCCATGGTGCGGCGGACGATGAACAGGCCCAGCCCCGTGCCGGGGCCGCGGGCGTCGCCCCGCCGGTAGGGCTCGAACAGCTGCTCCCGCACCGCCGGGTCGATGCCCGGCCCTTCGTCCAGCACCGCCACCTCCGGCCCCGGCCCCACCTGCACCCGCACCGTGCCGCCCGGCGGCGTCACCCGCGCCGCGTTCTCCACGATGTTGAGCAGCGCCGCGCCAATGGCCGTGACATCGCCCATGACCGCCACCGGCCCCTCGCCCTCCAGCGCCAGCCGCACCTTCCGCGCCATGGCGATGGGGGCATAGCGCCCCACCACATCGGCCGCGATTTCGGCCAGATCCGCCCGCTCGCCGCCTTCCAGCCGCAGGGCCCCGGCCCGCGCCGAGGCCAGCAACTGGTCGATGCGGCGGGAGAGCGCCGCCACATCCTCCCGCAGGCGCGCGGCCACCGGCCCGTCCAGCCGGTCCACCTCCAGCCGCAGGATGGCCAGCGGCGTGCGCAGCTCGTGCGCCACCTCACCCGCGAAGGCCTGCTGCTCGGCCAGCTGGTGCTCCAGCGCCGCGATGCCGTCGTTCACCGCCCGCACCAGGCTGAGCACCTCGGCGGGCAGCCCCTCCTCCGACAGGCGCCGCCCGCGCCGCCGGGGATCAAGGGCGCGCGCCTCCCGCGCCGCCCGCTTGAGCCCCAGGAGGCTGCCCCGGATGGCGAACACGCCCACCACATACATCAGCACGATGACCGGGAAGGTGGGAAAGAGGGCCGATTCCACCACCTCCGCCACCAGGATGTTGAGCGGCTGGACGCCGCGCCGGAACACCACTTCGGCGACGATGACTCTCGGCTGGCGATCGGGCTGGAAGGTGCGGCGCGCGCCGATCCAGCGGTTCCCCCCGGGCCGGGCATCCACCAGAAACATCTCGTGGATGCGGCTGGCCTGCCGCGCCACCTCGGGCTCCACGGCGAGCGTGCCATCGAGCCGGTTGCCTGCCGGATCGAGCACCGCATAGCGGATGGAGGCGAAGTTGTAGCGCTCCGGGTAGAAGTGATCGACCGTGCCATCCGTCTGAAGGCGCGCGCCGAGGGCATCCAGCACCCACTCGACGGCGTCTTCCTCCATCTCGCTGTGCTCGTCGGGGCTCCGGTAGGACCACACCGCCCAGATGGACTGGAGCAGAACCGCGATGAACGCCGCCAGCGCCAGCCGCCGGGCAACCCGCTGCGACAGGGTGGTGATGCGCCGCGTCACTCCGGGCTTTCCAGAAAATAGCCGACGCCGCGCACCGCATGGATGCGCACGCCCGAGCCCGCCTGCTGGAGCTGGCGGCGCAGACGCGAGACCACGGCGTCAATGGCGTTGGGGGTGACGTCCTGCTCCGAATCGTAAAGGGCGTCGTCAATGGCCGCGCGGGGCACGGTGCGCCCGGCCCGGCGCATCAGCACCTCCAGCAGCGCCAGCTCCCGCCGCGCCAGCATGACCGGACGCCCGCCCACCTCCACGCTGCGCGCGGCGGTGTCGAAGCGGATGTCCCCCGCCTCGATGACGGTCGCGACGTAGGTCTCGGGGCGGCGCAGAAGCGCCCGCACCCGCGCCACCAGCTCCGGCATGGCGAACGGCTTCACCAGAAAGTCGTCCGCCCCCAGGTTGAGGCCGCGCACCCGGTCGTCGAGCCCGTTGCGGGCCGAGACCACCAGAACGGGAATGCCCTGCCCCTGCTGCCGCAAGGCGCGAATGAACGCCTCCCCGTCCTCATCGGGCAGGCCGAGATCCAGGGTGATGAGATCATAGCCATAGCTGGCAAGGAGATCGCGCGCGGCCTCCGCGCAGTCCGCCTGGTCCACGGTGAATCCCGCCTCCCGCAGCCCCTCGGCCATCAACGCGGCAAGGCGCTCGTTGTCTTCCACCAGCAGGATCCGCATGCGTGCCCTTCTCCGCCATGCTCTTGGTTCTCTTGCTATGCCGCATCGAGCCTGACCGCAAGCTGACATCGCCGCGCGAGACGTGTGTCGGCGGCCCCCATCGCCAACGAAAAAGGGCGCGCCCTTGCGCGGCGCGCCCTCCCGAACCCGGCGGACCCGGCGGGCCCGCGATGCGTCCTTGCCTTACGCCTGGTCGGGCACATGCTCCTCAAGGGCGTTGGTCGGCTTCGAGCCCCACAGCGCATAGAACAGCACGTAGAGTTCGCACGCCGCCGGCAGCAGGAACGAGGCCTGAAGACCGAAGGTATCGGCCAGCCAGCCCTGGGCGATGACCAGCGCGCCGCCCGCGATCGCCATGATGAGCAGGCCCGAGCCTTCCTCGGTGAGCGGGCCAAGGCCGCGGATGCCGAGGGTGAAGATGGTCGGGAACATGATCGAGTGGAACAGGCCGACGCTGATGAGCGCCCACATCGCCGCCTTGCCCGTGCCGAACACGGTGATCATCATGACGATGAACGCGCCGATGCTCGCCCAGGCCAACACGGTCTCCGGCTTGACGCTGCGCATGATGTAGCTGCCGACGAACCGGCCCACCATCATGCCGCCCCACAGCAGGAACAGGTAGTTGGCCGCCTCGGCGTGGGTGAGATTGCCGATCTCGGGCGAGGAGACGAAGTTGATGAACAGGTTCGACACGCCGATCTCGGCGATCAGGTAGATGAAGATCGCCGGAATGGCGAACACCAGGTTGCGGTGCTTCCACAGCGACAGCGACTTGCGCTCCTCGGCCGCCGCGCGGCGGGAGGTGGGCGCGAAGTCCGGCAGCTTGAAACGGGCGATGACGATGGCGATGACCGTCAGCACCAGCGCGATCAGGATGTAGGGCAGCTGCACCGACTGGGCGTCGGCCAGACGCTCGGCCTGGGTGAGGGTTGCCGCGCCGCCCTCCACGGAGCCGGAGGCGCTGCGCGAGAGAATGAGATAGCCGCCGAACAGCGGGGCCAGCGTCGTGCCCATGGAGTTGAACGCCTGCACCAGATTGAGGCGCGAGGACGCGGTCTCCGCCGGGCCGACCACCGCCACATAGGGGTTGGCCGCCACCTGGAGGATGGTGATGCCCGAGGCGATGATGAACAGCGCCGACAGGAAGAACGGATAGGACGGAATCGCCGATGCCGGGAGCATCAGCAGCGCACCGCCCGCCATGGTCAGCAGGCCGACGACCATGGCCTTCTTGTAGCCAATGCGCTCGATCAGCTTGGCGGCCGGAATCGAGGCGACGAAATAGGCAATGAACCACACCGATTCGATCAGGGTGGTCTGGGTGTAGGTCAGGTCGAAGACCGACCGCAGGTGCGGCAGCAACGTGTTGTTCAGAACCGTCGCGAAGCCCCACATGAAGAAGAGACTTGCCAGAAGAATCAACGCGGCGCGGTAGGTCGAGCCGCCGCTCGCGCTCGTCTCATGAACCGCCGGAGTTCCGGGCACCACAGGCATATCTGTTACTCCCCAATCCCTGTATCGTGTGCGGGGTTGCATTTCTTTTATTTGTCTGAGTAAATGCAGATGAAGCGCGAGTCAACGAACCGTGCACGGGGAGAAAGTACAGTCTTATGGCAATCCGACATGCCCTCGCCGCTCCCGCCCTGCTGGGAGCCCTGCTGATCACCGTTTCCGGACAGGCCCTCGCCGCCGATGTCGCGCGCGCCTCCTTCGGCCAGCTCTCGACGGGTGAGACGGTCGAAGCGTTCACGCTCACCAACAACAACGGCGTCTCGGCCCGCGTCATCACGCTGGGTGCCACCCTCCAGTCGCTGGTGGCGCCGGACCGGAACGGCAAGAGCGCCGACATCGTGCTCGGCTACGCCACCGCGGCCGACTACGAGAAATACGCCAACTACTTCGGCGTGAGCGTTGGCCGCTATGCCAACCGCATCGGCAAGGGCCGCTTCACGCTGGACGGCAAGACCTACCAGCTCGCGCTGAACGACAACGGCGTGGCGGCGCTGCACGGCGGCAAGCAGGGCTTCGACAAGAAGGTCTGGAAGGTGCTGGAGGTGAAGAGCGGCCCGGTGGCCAGCGTGACCCTCGGCTACACCAGCCCGGACGGCGAGGAAGGCTACCCCGGCACGCTGACGGTGACCGCCACCTACGCGCTCGATGAAAACAACCAGCTGACCATCGACTACCGCGCGAAGACGGACAAGCCGACCGTCGTCAACCTCACCAACCATGCCCTGTTCAACATGGCGGGCGAAGGCGCGCCGGAAGGGGCGATGGGCAACGTGCTCACCATTCCGGCGGACCACTACACGCCGGTGGACGCGGAGCTGATCCCGACGGGCGAGTTGAAGCCGGTTGAAGGCACGCCGTTCGATTTCCGCAAGCCGCGCGTCGTCGGCCAGGACATCCGCGACGGCAGCGACCCGCAGCTGGTGATCGGGCGCGGCTATGACCACAATTTCGTGCTGAACGGCAAGGCCGGCGGCCAGATGCAGCTGGCCGCGCGCCTGGAGGACCCGGTCTCCGGCCGCGTGCTGGAGGTGCTGACCAACCAGCCGGGCGTGCAGTTCTACGCCGGCAACTTCATCGACGGCACCACCGTCGGCAAGAGCGGCAAGATGTACCGTCAGGGCGACGGCATTGCGCTCGAGCCGCAGGTGTTCCCGGACTCGCCCAACAAGCCGCACTTCCCCTCCGCCCGGCTCGACCCGGGCAAGGAATACCATCACCAGATGGCCTTCCGCCTGACCATCGCGCCGGCGCAGTAACCGCCGCAGACAGACCGTGGGCCGCCGCTGCGGCGGCGGCCGCACGTGAAGCATTGAGCAAGGGGGAGCGCTCATTGGCTTCGAGAAAAAGCCGCACCTCTGCGCCGCGCAGGGGAACCGGACTTCGCTGCATCCGCCCTGCCGCAACGGCGCGTCGCCGCGCGGGCGCTCCCTTCCCCTGTCGACCGGCCGGACAGCCTCCGCCGCCACCAATTTCGCGCTCAACCGTTTCACGGATGAGGAGCGGATACAGGCGGCGAAGCGCAGCGGTTTCGGCCCGCGCGGAATCAGTCATGTGACTGATCCGTACGCCTCCGACCCGAGAGCGGCGGACGGCAGGGCGACGCTGACTCCGCTTCCTGAAAATATGTCCGCTCCCCGGGCATTCTGAGACTATTTGTTTTATTCCAGCACCTCCCAAGGTATAGTTGTGACAAAACCACACAAAACGAACGCAAGGGGCACGATGGGGATTGAACGTACTCTGGAGGCCGGCCTGGATGTCCGCGCGCGACGCAAGCAATTGCGCCTCCACGGGATGGTTGCGAGGGATTTGGGAATTCTGATCGTCTCGGGGCGGTACAAGCCCGGAGACATTCTCGACAACGAAATCGAGGCGAGCGATCGCCTGAACGTCTCGCGCACCGCCTACCGCGAGGCCGTGCGCATTCTGGCCGCCAAGGGGCTGGTGGAGAGCCGCCCCAAGACCGGCACGCGCGTCAGCCCGCGCGAGAAGTGGCACCTGCTGGACCCGGACGTTCTGTCGTGGATCTTCAAGCATGAGCCGGACGAGCACCTGCTGCGCAGCCTGTTCGAGCTGCGCAAGGTGGTGGAGCCGGAAGCGGCGGCCTTTGCCGCGCGGCGGCGCACGGACGCGCACATCGAGATGATGCAGGCGGCGGTGGAAAGCATGGCCGAGCACAGCCTTGCGACCGACGCGGGCCGGGCCGCCGACCAGCAATTCCACGCGGCGCTGCTGGACGCGACGGGCAATCCCTTCCTGGTGACGCTGACCAGCAGCGTGAGCGCGGCCATTACCTGGACCACCATCTTCAAGCAGCGCAACCGGCCGCTGCCGCGCGACCCGGTGCCGGACCACCGCAAGGTGCTGGAGGCCATCGCGGCGGGCGACCCGCAGGCCGCCCACGAGGCCATGGCGCATCTCATCGAACTGGCGTTCCTCGACACCATCGGCACGCCGCCGGCAAAGGGAAAGGCGCGCAAGGCCTCTGCCCCCGCTGAGGTGGACTAGCCTCAGCGGGCGACGGGCCAGCCGTCCTCCGTCCATTCAAGGGGCTGAATCCGCAGGGCGGGCGCGCCTTGCCGCGTGGCGTCGTAGGCGTGGTACACGATGTAGTCCTGCCCGTTGTCGCACAGGATCGCATTGTGGCCGGGGCCGATCCAGCGCCTGCCGGGGTCCTGATCCGTGTGCAGGACCACCGTGCCGCCGCCGTCCAGCAGCAGCTTGCCGTCCCGGTCCACATAGGGACCGAGCACGTTATCCGCGCGCCCGACAACCGTGTGATAGGTGCTGTTCACGCCGCGACAGCAAAAGTCAAAGGACACGAACAGATAATAGGAACCGCCCCGCGCGATGAGGAACGGCGCCTCGATGGCGTGCTCGCCGCCCGGGCGGGAGGCGATGCTGTGGATCGGCCCGTCCTCCGCCTTGCGCTTGCCGGTGGCGGGGTCCAGCTCCACCAGCTTGATGCCGCCCCAGAAGCTGCCGAAGCTCATCCAGTGGCGGCCGTCGCGGTCGATGAAAATATTCGGGTCGATGGCGTTGAAATCATCGCCGGAGAAGGACTGGAGGACGGGCCCGCGATCCTCCCAGCCGAAGTCCGGGCTTGCGGGATCGAGCGAGCGCGTGACGGCAAGGCCGATGGCCGAGCGGTTTTTCCCGAAGGTGGAGACCGCATAATAAAGGCGATATTCCCCGTTCGCCTGAACGATGTCCGGCGCCCACAGGCCCCGCGCGCCCTCGATCGTGCGCGGCGCCCAGTCCGGCAGGTCCCGGAACACCGGCCCGACGAACGCCCAGTCCACCAGATTTTTCGAGACGCGCCAGGGAATGATCCCCGTGCGCTCGCCCAGATGCCCGGTCGAGAACAGATGATAGGTGTCCCCGACCCGGAGGATGGCCGGGTCATGGACGCGCACGTCCTGTTCGGCAAGGCGGTCGTTGAGTGACGGCTCCGCATCGGCGCGATTGCCTGCGGGCCCCGCCTGCGCGGTGAACGCCAGCGCCAGCACGGCCGCGAACGCCAGCCCGCGTGCGGGAGAAGAGCGTTGTGCCATGATCCCCTCCGAGACGAAAAATGGGGGCCAAAGAAAATCGGGGCCCAAAAAAATTGGGGGCAGCCGCGGCCGCCCCCAACCTTCGATCGCTAGCGGCGTTTCCGCTCTCAGTTCAGCGAGTAGCGCAGACCGATCGCGAAGGTGCGGCCCGGCAGGCTGTTGCCGAAGTTGGTGGTCTCCGGGCTGCCCGAACCATCGAAGTAGTAGTAGGACTGATAGATTTCGTTGGTCAGGTTGACCGCATCGAACGTCAGCGCCAGGCGGTTGTTGACGTTGTAGGTCAACTGGGCATCGAGGCTCTTTTCCGCGCGGCGCCAGATGCCGATCGGACCGGCGAACTGCGGCGCCTCGTTGTTGTTGAGGAAGTCATCGCGCCAGACATACGACACGCGGGCGCCGATCGGGCCGCGCTCGTAGGCGAGCGTGATGTTGTACGACACATCCGACACGCCGAAGAAGTCAGACGAGGACTCGCCGATGATCTCGCCCAGCTCGTTGGTCTGCGGCACGTTCTGCTTGGTGTCGAGCAGGGTCAGGCTTCCCTGGATACCGAGGCCGTTGAGGATACCCGGCAGCTCGGGGAAGTAGACCATGCCCAGTTCCGCGCCCTTCATGGTGCCGTTGGACGCGTTCATCGGCAGGGTCACGATGAAGCGGGTCGCATCGTACCGCGGATCGTGCATCTCGCGGACCTGACGCAGCGGCACCACCAGACCGTCGATCTTGCGGCGAAACAGCGTTGCGTAGATGGCGCTGTCCTTGGCGAAGTACCACTCGACGCCGATGTCGATGTTCTTCGAGCGGGTCGGCTCCAGATCCGGGTTGCCGCCCGAGCCCGTGCCGTAGCCGATGTTGGTCAGGTCATCCACGTAGAGGATGAACGGATTGAGATCGACGAAGTTCGGGCGACGGATGGTCTCGCCGTAGTTGAAGCGGACGCGCAGCTTGTCGGTGATGTCATAGCGCACGGTCACGCTCGGCAGGAACTCGGTGACCTTCTTGGACGCATCGTCCGTGCCGCCCTCGCTCGCCCGGTTGAAGAACTCCATGTCGGTCTTGATGTGAACGACACGGCCGCCGACCTGCACGAACAGCGGACGGCCGAACACATCGTGCTCCGCCTCCGCCTGGAGGTAGGCGGCGGTGGTCACTTCGTCGATGTCGAAGTTCTTGGTGATCGCCAGCTGATCGCTCAGCAGGAGATTCGGATTGACGCTGCGGTACAGGCGGCGGAAGTCGTCGGCGTGGTCCCACAGGTAGGAGCCATCCGCCACCACCCACGAGGACGGGACATTCGCCTTGCCGTCGAAGAAGTTCTTGTTCTTGTGGAACAGGCCGTCGTCGAAGTCCGACAGCGGACGGCCGAGAACGCCCGCATCCTGATCCCGCTGGCCTTCGCTCGCGGAGCGGATGTCGTGACGCAGACCGAAGCTCAGACGGGAGAGCAGGCCACCATCGAAGGTGTAGTCGCCATCGACCGAGAAGGTGACCGCCTCGCCTTTGCGCTCGACGCCGTTGTCGTAGAACTGCGCCAGGGTCCAGGCCGACGGATCGGCCAGCAGGTCGTTGTTGCCGAACTGCCAGGACGGCAGACCACCATGGGCGTTGAAATCGACATCAATCGACTCCGCCACGCGCTCGGTGCGCAGGGCGATGAAGTCGCTCTTGAACTTGCTGGTCTGGTACGACAGGTCCGCCGTCAGCTCGAAATTGTCGCCGAAATTCCACTTGCCGTTCAGGGCGTAGACGAAGCTGTCGGTTTTCTGCTTCGTGTAGTCGCCGCTGTTGAAGCCGTAGATATCGCGGACGTGGCGCTTCTTGATGAGGTTGGTATCCGGGTACAGCTCGATGGTGTCAGCCGGATTGGGGCCCAGGTTGCCCCACCAGTCCACAAAGGTGAAGTGGAGGTTGTTGAAGGTCTTGTTGCGGAAGCCGCTGTAGAAGAACTCGAAGGTGTAAACCGCATCCGAGTTCGGGCTGTATTGCAGGGCCAGGTTGACCGCCGGGCGCGTGCGCGTGCCGGTGAAGTCGGAAGCGAACATGGCGTCGCGCGACAGCAGGTACGGCGTGCCGTCCTCAAGCGTCGAGCCCGGCTTCATGGGCAGGCCGTGGTTGGTGCCGACCGGCCAGCCGTCGAACAGGCGCTCCAGCGGCACCTTGCCCGCCGGCGGATTGTCGGCCGTCGCGAACGGCACGATCGCGCCCGAGGTGATGCTCTGGTCGCGGAAGCGGGTGCGCTCGAAGCTGACGTTCAGCAGGGCGCCGAATTCGCCGGCGCTGGTCTCCCAGCGGTCGCTGATGAGGGCGCTGACGTTGGGGTTAATCTTGTCCGCCTGCTCGTGATAAATGCCGCGCGCGGCAGCGGTGATGGCGAATCCGTTGAAGTCGAACGGACGGTGGGTGAACACGTCGATCTGACCGGCAATGCCGCTTTCGATCTGCTCGGCGGCGCGGGTCTTGTACACGTCGATTCGGCGCACCAGGTTGGCCGGAATATCGGCCAGCGCGAAATTCTGGCCCGACGCGGTGAAGATGTTGCGGCCGTTCCAGGTGGTGTTCACGTCCTCGAGACCGCGGATGAACACGCGGCCCACCTGACCGCCTGCACGGTCGGTCACCTGCACGCCGGCGATGCGCTGCAGCGCCTCGACCACGTTGTTGTCCGGCAGCTTGCCCACGTCTTCCGCGATGATCGATTCGACGATCTGCGTGGCGTTGCGCTTGACGCCAAGGCTGCCCACCATGGACGCGCGAACGCCGGTGACGATGATGGTGTCCATCTCCATGGACTCAGAGTCGGTGGCAACGGCGGTTTCCGCGCGCGCGGCGTCCGATTCCTGCGCCATCGCCGGAGATGCGACCACTCCCAAAAGCAGAGCGGACGCAGATAGATACAATTTGGCCCTTACAAATCTCATGAAAAGCCTCCCCTAGACAAAGCGTGCCTGTCCTCCGGGCGGATGCCCGGGCCGGCATTAACTCAGACAATATGCTTGTAATGAGCAAACGGGCAAGCTATTTTCGCATTAACTCATACAATTTCAAAAACCGTATACAATTTTGGGGCGACCCGGCCGCATGGCTCTGGTATTCGAGCAGGGTTTCGCTTCACTCAAACAGAGAGAGAGTACCATGGCACTGACAGGCGAATTGTTCATCGCTGGGCAAAGGCGCAGCTCCACGGAGACCTTCAAGGCGATTGATCCCTCCACTGGCGAGCATCTTCCCACCGAATTCAGCATCGCCACGGTTGCCGACGTGGAAGAAGCGTGCCGTGCCGCCGAAGCCGCCTTCATCGAGATGCGCGGCATCAGCCATGAGCGCCGCGCGGGTCTCCTCGAGGCGATTGCGGATGCCATCATGGAGCTGGGCGACGAACTGCTCGAGCGCGCCAACAAGGAAACCGGCCTGCCGCTGGCCCGCCTGACCGGCGAGCGCGGCCGCACCGTCGGCCAGCTGCGCCTGTTCGCCGCCGAAATCCGCTCCGGCGGCTGGCAGGGCATTCGCATTGATCCGGCGATGCCGGAGCGCACCCCGATGCCGCGCTCCGACCTGCGTCTGCGGAAGGTGCCGCTCGGCCCGGTGGCCGTGTTCGGCGCCAGCAACTTCCCCCTCGCCTTCTCGGTCGCCGGTGGCGACACCGCCTCCGCGCTGGCGGCCGGCTGCCCGGTCGTGGTGAAGGGCCACTCGGCGCACCCGGGCACCTCGGAGCTGGTGGCCTCCGCCATCACCAGGGCCGTGGCCGCGACCGGCTTCCCGGCGGGCACCTTCTCCCTCGTCAACGGCCCGGGCAACCTGCTGGGCACCGCGCTCGTGGCCAACCCGGTCATCCAGGCGGTGGGCTTCACCGGCTCGCGCGGCGGCGGCCTCGCCCTCATGAAGGTGGCGAGCGAGCGCCCGGTGCCGATTCCGGTCTATGCGGAAATGAGCAGCATCAACCCGATTCTGCTGTTCCCGGCGGCGCTGGCGGCCCGCGCCGAGGATCTCGGCCGCGCCTTCGTCGGCTCGCTGACCATGGGTGCCGGCCAGTTCTGCACCAACCCGGGTCTGGTGCTGGCCGTTGACGGGCCGGATCTGGAGCGCTTCATCGCCGCGGCCGCCGAGGCCGTGTCCGCCGCTCCCGCCGCGACCATGCTGACGCCGGGAATCTACAAGGCCTACTGCACGGGCGTTGACCAGCTCTCCTCCAACAGCAAGGTGAAGCTGGTGGCGCGCGGCCAGGCCGGCGGCACCAACGCCTGCCAGGCGGCCCTGTTCACCATCGCGGCGGAAGACTTCCTGCAGGACGAAAGCGCTGCCCAGGAAGTGTTCGGTGCGTCGTCGGTGGTGGTGCGCTGCGCCGACTTCCAGCAGCTCATCAAGGTGCTCGGCCACATGGAAGGCCAGCTCACCGCCAGCCTGCACTTCGACGAGGCCGACCACGGCGCTGTCGCCCAGGTGGTGCCAGTGCTGGAGCGTCTGGCGGGCCGTCTGGTCGCCAACGGCTGGCCGACGGGCGTCGAGGTGTGCCACGCCATGGTTCACGGCGGTCCGTTCCCGTCCACCTCGGACGGCCGCACCACCTCGGTCGGCACCCTCGCCATCGAGCGCTTCCTGCGCCCGGTCTGCTATCAGGATTTCCCGAACGGTCTGCTGCCGGAGGTTCTCCGCGACGGCAATCTGGCGGGTGTCCCCCATCGTCTGGACGGCGTCTACAAGGTCGGCTGATCCAGTGCGCACCCATCAACCCTCAAAACCAAGTGTAGAGTAAGGGGAGAAGAACCGTGAAGCTGGTTCAGTTACGGGCCCAGGACGGCACGCGTCTCGTTGCCGCAGTGGACAATGACGGCGTTGCGCGCCGTATCGAAGGCGCCACCAGCACCTATGCGCTGGCGCTTGAAGTCATCAATGCAGGCACGAAGCTGGCCGATGTCGTGGCCGCCCGCCTGACCAGCGACGTGGTGGATCTTGAAGCAGCAGCCGCCGAAGGGCGGCTGCTGCCCCCGATCGATCATGAAGACCCCGCCCACCTGCACCTCACCGGCACCGGCCTCACCCACCTGGGCTCGGCCGAGGGCCGCGACAAGATGCACAAGGCCGCCGCAGGCGACGCCGTGACCGATTCCATGCGCATGTTCCTCATGGGCGTCGAGGGCGGCAAGCCGGAGGGCGGCAAGCCGGGCGTGCAGCCGGAGTGGTTCTACAAGGGCAACGGCAACGCCATGGTGGCCTCCGGCCAGGATCTGGTCTCCCCCAGCTTCGCGCTCGATGGCAGCGAGGAACCGGAGATCGCCGGCATCTACATCATCGACCAGACCGGCACCCCGCGCCGCCTCGGCTTCGCGCTGGCCAACGAGTTCTCGGACCACGTGACCGAACGCGGCAACTATCTGTGGCTGGCTCACTCCAAGCTGCGCCCGGCCGCCATCGGTGCGGAGCTGCTGGTGGGCGCCCTGCCCGAGGACGTGCGCGGCACCAGCCGCATCGTGCGCAACGGCGAGGTCATCTGGGAAAAGCCGTTCCTCTCGGGCGAAGCGAACATGTCCCACTCCATCGCCAACCTGGAGCACCACCACTTCAAGTACGGGCTGTTCCGCCAGCCGGGCGACGTGCACATCCACTTCTTCGGCACGGCCACCCTGTCGTTCGCCGATGGCGTCACGGTGCAGGAAGGCGACGTGTTCGAGATTTCCGCCGAGCCCTTCAGCCTCACGCTGCGTAACCGCCTCTCCGTTGCAAAGCCGGAGACGGTGACCGTGAAGGAGCTGTAAGCATGGCTCCCATCCGGATTGCGCTGGTCGGCATCGGCAAGATCGCCCGCGACCAGCATATCCCCGCCCTCGCCGCCAGCGAGGACTTCGAGCTGGTGGCGGCGGTGAGCCGCCATACCGGCCCGGAGGGCATCCCCCTGTTCCGCACCATCGATGACATGCTCGCTGCCGGAATCAAGGTGGACGCCGTCTCCCTGTGCACGCCGCCGGTCGGCCGCTATGCGCTGGCGCGCTCGGCCATTGCCGCCGGCCTGCACGTGATGCTGGAGAAGCCCCCGGCCGCCAGCGTGACCGAAGCGGAGGATCTGGCGAACGCCGCGCGCCGTCGCGGCGTCAGCCTCTACACCACCTGGCACACCCGCGCGGCCCCGGCGATCGAGCCGGCCCGCGCCTGGGTTGCGGAGCACAATGTGCGCGACGTGGTCATCACCTGGCGCGAGGATGTGAAGAAATGGCATCCCGGCCAGGAATGGATCTGGGAGCCGGGCGGGCTCGGCGTGTTCGACCCGGGCATCAACGCCCTGTCGGCCATCACCCGCATCATGCCGGATGCGCTGCACCTGACCGACGCCGAGCTGTTCTTCCCGGCCAACCGCGCGGCGCCCATCGCCGCGCACCTGACCATGAGCGACGCCAACGGCACGCCGATCCGCGCCGAGTTCGACTGGCGCGAGGAAGGCCAGGACCGCTGGGACATCGACATCGTGGCGGACGGCGGCCGCCTTGCCCTCTCCAAGGGCGGCGCGCGCCTTGCCATCGGTGACAAGGTCTTCGTCGACGGCGGTGCCATCGATGCCGAATATCCGGGCCTTTACGCCCGGTTCGCGGAACTGGTGCGCACGGGGCAAAGCGACGTGGATCTGGCGCCGTTCCGTCTGGTTGCCGACGCCTTCATGCTCGGCCGCCACACGACCATCGAGCCGTTCATCGAATAAAACGAAAAACAATCTGGGGAGAATAGCGGTGGGTATTACCACGAAATTCAAGACCGTCGCGGGCGCCGCCGCGGCGGCCCTGGGCGTGTTTGCCCTGGCCAGCGCAGCCATGGCCCAAGGGAAGGCCGTGCCGGTGTCGGTTTCGGTCGATCCGGCCAAGACCGGCCCGGTCATCAACCGGGACATCTACGGCCAGTTCGCCGAACACCTCGGCCGCGGCATCTACGAAGGCATCTGGGTGGGCGAGAACTCGCCCATTCCCAACACCAAAGGCTATCGCAACGACGTTCTCGAGGCGCTGCGCAAGATCCGCGTGCCGGTCATCCGCTGGCCGGGCGGCTGCTTCGCCGACGAGTACAACTGGCGCGACGGCATCGGCCCGCGCGACAAGCGGCCGGTGCGGGTCAACACCCACTGGGGCGGCGTGACCGAGAACAACGAGTTCGGCACCCACGAATTCCTCGACTTCACCGAGCTGGTGGGGGCGGAAGCCTACGTGGCCGGCAACATGGGCAGCGGCAGCCCGCGCGAGATGGCCGAATGGGTCGAATACATGACCTCGGACAGCCAGTCGTCGCTGGCCAATGAGCGCCGCGCCAACGGCCGCGAGAAGCCGTGGAAGATCAAATACTTCGGCATCGGCAACGAAAGCTGGGGCTGCGGCGGCAACATGCGTCCCGAATATTCGGCCGACCTGCACCGCCGCTACCAGACCTTCGTGAAGGCGCCGCGCGAGAACCCGGTCATCAAGGTCGCCACCGGCGCCAACGTCGATGACTACATTTTCACCAAGGTGCTGATGGAGCGCGCCGCCCACACCATGGACGCCATCAGCCTGCACTACTACACCTTCACCCACAGCTGGGAGGAGAAGGGTCCGGCCACCGGCTTCAACAAGGACGGCTGGGTCTCCACCCTGAAGAACGCCCTGCGCATGGACGAGCTGGTCACCAAGCACTCGGCCATCATGGACCAGTATGACCCGGAGAAGCGGGTCGGCCTGTTCGTGGACGAGTGGGGCACCTGGTTCGATCAGGAGCCGGGCTCGACCCCGGGCTTCCTCTACCAGCAGAACACGCTGCGTGACGCCCACGTGGCGGCGCTGACGCTCAACATCTTCCACCGCCACACCGACCGCGTGCGGATGGCGAATATCGCTCAGATGATCAACGTCCTCCAGGCGATGATCCTGACCGACAAGGAAAAGATGATCCTGACGCCGACCTACCACGTGTTCGACATGTACGTGCCGTTCCAGGGTGCGACGCCGGTCGCGGCCCGGGTCGAGGCCGAGCCGTTCACCCATGGCGACACCACCCTGCCCCGCGTCGATGTCTCGGCCGCCCGCGACACCTCGGGCAAGCTGCACATCGCGCTGGTCAACCTGGACCCGGACAAGCCGGCCCGCGTGACCACCGAGATCGCCGGCGTGAAGCCGCGCGCCGCCAAGGGCCGCGTGCTGACCGCCGACCGGATCGACGCGCACAACACCTTCGACAAGCCGAACACCATCCAGCCGGTGGCGTTCAGCGGCCGGGTCGAAGGCGGCAAGCTGGTCTTTGACCTGCCTGCCAAGGCCGTCGCCGTCGTGGCGGTCGACTAACGAAAGTATGCCCCCTGCGGGAGGAGCCGATCGCGGCTCCTCCCGCGCCCCTCAATCCCGAGGCCATTCGCCTCGCTTCTCTGCTCCAGACCGATACCGATCAGACGAGTACCGATCAGACGAGCCGCCGCGCCGGTTCAGGACCAGCGGGCACGCACAGTGCAGGACTGCACCGGATTTTTGTGCGGATTAATTCTGGAACAATTCCGTCACCGGCGTGAGGGCGTCAGCCAGTTGCGGCAGAACTTCTGCTTCAGCTCCACCAGGCGCGTACCGTTTCGGTGAATTTCTTCGTCATTCACCTGGCCATGCAGGCGAATTGCCGAGATTCCATAGGACACGATGCCTTCGGCGTCTGCAAAGACCGTCGCCACCGTCGTCACCCCCGGCGCAAAATTGCTCTGGTCGACGGCATAGCCGGTGATGCGGCACTGCTCGACCTGGGCGCAATATTCCTCGAGGCTTATCGGCGATTGCCAGCGCAGGAGGCTGAACTCCCGCTCGATCTCCGCCCGGCTGAGGTTCATTTCCGCTGCAAACGCACGGCCGACCGCACCGATGAACATGGGCAGGCGCTGGCCGATCGGCATGTGAATCCGCATCATTCCGGGGTTTTCCACAAACCCCGCCAGCATGATCCTGCCGCTGGAAATGCGCCGCCAGAAACCGAGCGCACAGCCGTAATGGTGTGCAAAATCCTCCAGCATCGGCCGGATCAGGGAAAATGTATTGCCCGGATCCAGCGCGCCGCGCGCCAGAAGAACGGCGGACGCACCCAACGAGTAGCACTTCGTCTCCGGGTTGAACTCGGCAAAGTCCTCTTCGCACAACTGTTTGAGAATCTTGAAGCAGGAGCTTGGCGCGAGGCCAAGCTCCCGTGCGATCGCGTTCACGCCCATCGGGCGCGGCAGGGCCGACAGGAATCTCAGCAGGGCCAGCGTCTGGCTGACAGTGCCCGCTTTTTGCGGCGCTGCCGCATCGGCGGACACCTTCGACGATGTTCGACTGGATAACTGCATCGATTAAACCTGTTCCGGTGTTTGAATGCTGAGGCGATCGAGACCGGCTGGCACTGCCTCTCCAGTCTATACATCCCTACGTCGGACATAAACTCCCCCACCCCGCCGGAGTGCAATTGCGGAGCAGGAAGCCTGCCGTTACAGGATAGATTTGAACGTTCAATTGTACCCGATCGTGATTTTTCCGAAGTGATTCTGGCCCTCCATATGCCGGAAGGCGTCCGCGAGCGCCTCGAACGGATACGTCGAGTCGATCACCGGTCTTAATCCGCCAAGCTCCACCGCCCGCACCAGATCCGCCTGGTGTTTGCGGCTGCCAACCGTGATCCCGGTGATGCGGCGATTCGCGTGGATCATGTGGACAGGGGCGAACTGAATGGCCTGGCGGCTGAGCACGCCGACCAGGCAGAGCTGCCCCCCGCTGCGCAGCGCCTGAAGCGACTGGCCGAGATCGCCGCCTCCCACCTCGACAACGAGGTCAACGCCCGAACCGGTCAGCTCCCGCACGCGCTTGCCCCAATCGGGGGTCGCAACCCGGTTGACAACCTCATCCGCGCCGAGCGCCCGCAGACGCTCCGCCTTCTCCTCGGACGACGACGTCGCGATAACCCGCGCCCCGGCCAGACGGGCCAGTTGCAGCGCGAAGGTGGCAACGCCGCCGCTCCCCTGCACCAGCACCGTATCACCCGGCTTGATCTGCCCCTCGACCGTCACCGCCCGCCATGCGGTCACGCCCGCACAGGGAAGGCAGGCCGCCTCGACGGCCGAATAGCCCTCGGGCGCACGGGTGAAGCGAGTCTCGGGCATGGTGACGAAGGTTGCCGCAAAGCCGTCCACATGATCGCCGAGCATGCGGCTGGTGCGCTCCGCCGTCGCCGGGCCGTCCTCCCAGTCCGCAAAGAAGGTGCCGATGACCCGGTCCCCGACCTTGAATCGGGTCACGTCCGGGCCGCAGGCCTCGACGATTCCCGCACCATCGGACAGCGGCACACGCCCCGGCGCCACCTTGATGCCCCCGGTGACGACAAGATAGTCGTGAAAATTCAAAGAGCTGGCCTCGACCCGGACGAGAATCTCATTCCCCGCGGGCGCCTTTGCCGCGCCGTCCTTCAGCTCCAGCGCATCGATGCCCGGGCCCTGACCAATTTCATAGCGCTTCATGCCCTCCCCCTTATTGGTACGGTTCTTCAACACCTGTCCTGCCGGGTTTCCCGCCGTTTGCGAGACCCCCCTTGACTTACAATTCCCTATCAGGAATGATCATTCCTGAAAACAACAAAACCGAGTGTGTAGGCGTACCATGTCAATGTGGGGAGGAAATTATGGAGCGCCTGTTCTCTGGCTTTGCTGTACGGACACCCGATGCCGGGCGCATCTACGCCGCGCTGACCCGCCGGGAATTCTATGAAGGCGACCTTGAGAGCGCGACGGGCGACTTCAACAGCGTTGAAATGGACAAGGCCCTGAGCGCGCCTTTGTCGATCACCCGCCTCAAGTCCCGGACAGAGCTCACCTTCCGCCGCACGTCGCAGCACATCCGCCGGAACAGGGTCGGCCTGCGCGTGCTGTGGTTCGTCCAGAGCGGCTCCTTGAAAATCGTGCGGGCAACCGGCACATGCGAGATCAAGGCCGGACAGGCCGGCATCCTCGACTCGAACGTTCCGTTCGTCGCGACGCTCAAGGCATCGCACGAAGGCGAGCACTGCTCCTACCAGGTGATCATTCCGCCCGATCTCTTCATTGCCCACCTGCAGGAGGCCGAGCGGTTCTCCGATCCGTTCAGCCTGGCCAGCCCGTCCGGGCAGATCGCCAGGGAAATTCTGGAGATCATCGTCCAGCACGGCTCGACCCTGGGCGAGAAGGTCACCCAGTCCCTCACCCACGCCATGCTGGATGCGTTGGGCGACCATCTGCGGGACAGCGGCATCGAACTGCCCCGGCGCCAGAAACTGGTCGATCGGCGGCTGGCCGACATCGAGAACTACATCAAGATGAATCTCGCCGACCCGGAGCTGAGCTGCGAAAAGGTGGCGTTCTCCTGCGGAATTTCGCCGCGCTACCTGTGCTTCCTGCTCAAATCGAACAACACCTCGTTCTCCGAACTGGTCTGGCAGAACCGCCTGTCCAAGGCCCGCGACTGGCTGGTCTCCCGGAAAACCCGGGACTACCCGATCCACGAAATCGCCTACATGTCGGGCTTCAAGAGTGCCGCCCACTTCAGCCGCATGTTCCGCTCCGCGTTCGGCATGCCGCCGCGGGAATATCGGGCACTGCATTTGCAGCAGAACGCACAGGGCGACACGTCCACCTGCGCGGGCTACGCCGACAGGGCCTATTCCCAGGCGGCTTGAGCCGTTTTGACTGCCATTACGCAACGGGATTGATTGCGGGGGAAATGGTGCTCGTCACGCCCCCGCAAATCCGTAGCATACCCTGACATTTCCGTCGCATGGAGTGAGGGGCTGTTTATGTCTCAAGGGCAAGACAGGATCGATCCGTTGTGGGTCTGGGGCGAGGACGCAACAGCACCGCGCGTGCTCCACACCATGTTCCGGGTGCGCGACGTGGACGCCTCCTTGCGTTTCTATTGCGATGGCCTCGGTATGCGTCTGCTCGACCGCTACGATTTCGAGAGCGGGCGTTTCTCCATCCTGTTCCTGTCCTATGCCGGTTATCGTGATGGCGAGGCCGCGCTCGAGCTGACCTACAACTGGGATCAGACCGAGGACTACTCGCACGGAAGCGGCTATGGCCACATCGCCATCGGCGTGCCGGATGTGGCGGCCATGTGGAATCGCCTGCCCGAATTCGGGGGCCGGCAAGGCACCGCGCCGAAAACCATGATGCCCGGCGCGCCCCAGCTGGCCTTTGTCTACGATCCTGATGGCTATGCCATCGAGTTAATCCAGATCAACCGCGCGAGCACGGCCTCCGCATAATGGCCTCGTTCATGACGATCAGCCCTTCCCTGCTGGAAAAACTCGGGCCTATCGTGGGTGATCGCGGTTTGCTGACGGGTGAGGACGTTGCCGCCCGCAGCTGCGATCCGTTCCTGCATCTGCCGCCAGGGTCTCCCGTGATCGTCCGGCCGGCGTCCACGGAGGAGCTGTCCCGCGTCCTTGCCCTTTGCCATGCAACCGGGCAGCGGGTCGTCACACACGGCGGCTGCACCGGGGTGGTGGGCGGCGCCATGGCGGGCCCTGCGGACATCGTCATACCACCCGGTTCCTTCCCAGAATTCGCCGCCGGCAAGCCCTTTCCGGATCAGCCGCCAGGTCGCATAGGTCATCGCCCAGGCCTGGTCGCCACGGACATTGACCAGGTGGCTCATCATGGCGTGCTGCGTTCCGTCAAAGGGCACGTGGAAGACGTCGAAGTCCGACTTCAGGGTCGCCAGATCCCGCCAGTGCGACGTCTCGCTGTAGTCCGCATCCACATCGTGCGTGAAAATCTGGTCGAACAGCTCCCAGTGCTGGGTATCGACGGCAAAGCCGTAGAGGTTGATGATCCGCTTGATCTCGAGTTCATCCTGAACCGACATGGCTGTCCTTTCCTCTCAGTAGGGAGTGCCCACAAGGCCGCCGTCAACCATGATCAGCTGGCCCGTAATGTAGCTGGCGCGGGACGAGCAGAGAAAAGCCGCAGCGGCCGCAATTTCCTCCGGCGTCCCCTTCCGGCCCACCGGAATCGTCGCATGGAGTGCGCGCGCGGCCGCCGCCGGATCCTGTCCCTGTTCGCGGGCCAGCTCGTCCATCCACGCCAGGGCCATGTCCGTCGCGATGAAGCCGGGCGCCACCGTGTTGACGGTAATTCCGAACTGGCCCAACTCGTTTGAGAGCGACTTGCTCAAGGCCGCTGCCGCAGACCGCGTCACGTTGTCCACGATCAGCGGGATCTGCCAGTGCGGCTTCTTCACGCAAAACGAGCCGATCGTGACGATCCGGCCCCAGCCCTTGCGCTTCATCCCGGGCACGACCGCGCGGGCAAGGTGCACGGCGCTCATGACGAGCAGTTCATAGCCCTCGCGGAAGACATCCGGCGTTGCCGTCTCGAAGGAATGGCGGGCCGTGCCGTAGACATTGGCGATGGCAATTTCGGGCTCCGTGCCGAAGTGGCGGACACAGGCCTCAACAGCGCCCTCAACGGCCGCGGGGTCGGTCATATCGGCGGACAGGCCGTGGGCATCACCTCCCGCTTGACGGATCGCCTCGACGGTTTCGTCGATCGCGTCCTGCCCGCGCGCCACGACGAGAACGCGCGCGCCTTCGCGCGCCAGCTCCTCGGCCGTGGCCCGGCCCATGCCCTTGCTGCCGCCGCTGACGAGGGCAACCTTTCCGTTCAATCCAAGGTCCATGCTCTTCTCCCCCAACCCTTCGGGTAAGGGAGAAGAGTACGACCAGGCCGGGAACAGGCGATGATTGGAGCTGAATTCGGCCTTGCTTCAACACGACCAGGCAGCGGCGGGGTCGGCAGCGCGGGCGCAGACTGCCTCCCGACAGCGGGGTGTCCTTATTCCGCCGGGAGGGCGGCCTGCACTCCGGCTCCCTGCGGGGCACGGTGTCCCCCCAGAATGGATGCCAGAAGGTCGGCCTTCCGCTTTTCGTACGCTTCGTACGCCGCCTCCTTGATCGGACCGTAGCCCCGCACCTCGGTTGCCGCACCCGCCAGCTCGATGGCCTGGGCGAGGTTCGCCGCGGTGAGGTTTTCGATCACCTGGTTCATCATGGCGCGATAATCGGCGATGAGCTGGCGCTCCATGCGGCGCTCGGCAGCATAGCCGAACGGATCGAACGCCGTCCCGCGCAGACCCTTGAGGCGCGCCAGAAGCCTGAACAGCGGCATCACCCACCGGGCAGGAAGGGCCCGCTTCCTGGGGCGTCCCTGCGCATCCCGGTCAGCCAGGAGCAACGGCGAGCCAAGGTGGATCGTGACATCCAGATTGCCGTCAAACTGGTTCCGCAGCCGCTCCCAGAAGCGATTGTCGGTGTAGAGGCGTGCCACCTCGTATTCGTCCTTGTAGGCCATGAGACGGGCGAGCGTGATCGCGATCTCCCGCACCAGAATGTCGCCCCCTTCGAGGCCGCGCTGCGCAACCGCCCGCTCTGCCTGGCGGACTAAATCCACATACTGCGCGGCATAGGCGGCGTTCTGGTATTCCGTCAGCAGCGCCTTCCGGTGCGCGATGATGTCCTCCAGCCCCATGTCCTCCAGTTTGGCCGGAGGCGGTGCGATCATGCGCTTCAGCTCGTCGAGGGCAATCGCTGCCAGTCGGCCAATGGCGAAGATGCGCAGGTTGCCCTTGACGAAGGTCCCGTTGAGGCAGATCGCCTCCTCAAGGGAAGCGACCGAGAGGGGCAGCAGGCCCTTCTGTACGGCATACCCCAGCATAAGGACGTTCGTGCCGATGCTGTCTCCCATGAACGCCGTCGAGAGGCTGCTGGCGTGGAGATGATCCAGCTGGCCGCCCCGCAGGGCCCGCTCGATCGCCGCGACCAGCTCGCGGTCATCATAACGGGCATCGCGATTGCGATGGAATTCCCCGGTCGGCGTCACATCGGCGTTGACGATCGCCCGGGTGTGCCCCGGAATGATGGTTTTCAGCACATCCTGGCTTGACCCGACGATCGCGTCGCACGCCATGATGACGTCGCTGTGGCCAAAGCTGAGGCGGGTGGAGCCCAGCGCGTCCGGGCTGCTGGCGATACGGATATGCGAGGTCACCGCCCCGCCCTTCTGCGCCATGCCCGTCATGTCGAGCACGGTGCATCCCTTTCCTTCCAGGTGGGCCGCCATGCCGATCAGGGCGCCGACGGTCAGCACGCCCGTGCCGCCGATACCGGCGACCACCATGCTGAACGTCTTGTCGAGCGGTGCAGCCGCAGGCTCGGGCAGCGTCGCCAGCATGGCGTCCAGCTTGCTTGCATCGCCCGAGATGCGGGTGGCGACCTTGGCGCCCTTCACCGTCACGAACGACGGGCAATAGCCCTTCACGCAGCTGAAATCCTTGTTGCACGTGGACTGGTCGATCTGCCGCTTGCGGCCCAGTTCCGTCTCCAGCGGCACGACGGACATGCAGTTCGACTGAACGGAGCAGTCGCCGCAGCCCTCGCAGACCTCCTGGTTGATGAAAACGCGCTTGTCGGGATCGGGGAAGGTGCCGCGCTTGCGGCGACGCCGCTTTTCCGTCGCGCAGGTCTGCTCATAGACGATGGCCGACACGCCGTCCGTCTCGCGCAGGGCCTTCTGCACCTGATCCAGATCGTCGCGATGGCGGACCTCCACCCCTTCCGGCAGTTTTGCGGAGTGGTATTTGTCCGGCTCATCGGACATGAGGACGACCGGGCGAACGCCTTCGGCCACCAGCTGGTTCACCATATCCACCGGAGAGATATGCATCTCCACCGGCTGACCGCCGGTCATGGCCACCGCGTCGTTGTACAGCAGCTTGAAGGTGACGCGCGTTCCGGCGGCGACAGCCGCGCGAATGGCGAGAATTCCCGAATGGGAGTAGGTGCCGTCGCCCATGTTCTGAAACATGTGCTTGCGTTCCACGAACTGGCTGACGGCAAGCCACGGCATGGCCTCGCCCCCCATGTTGACCGGCAACATGGTGCGCCGTTCCGGCATCACATAGGCGGCAAGACCATGACAGCCGACGGCCGCCATGGCCTCGCTGCCCTCGGGCACGCGCGTGCTGGTGTTGTGCGGGCAGCCCGAGCAATAGAACGGCGGCCGCACGCGGCCGCTGCCGACCAGCCCGGCTTCGAGTTCGAGACCGGTGAACCTTTTCGACACGTCGAGCAGTTGGCCATCGGCAAGGCCAAGGCTCTCCAGAACGGTCACGAGGGCCCGGCGGATGATTGCCGGGTTCAGCTCGCCCACCTCCGGCAGCAGGCTCGATCCATCAGGGCCGCGCTTGCCCAGCAGGGTCGGCCGCCGGTCGGCAGGCGTGCCGTAGAGCAGGCGGGCCAGCTGCTCCTCCATGACCGGCCGCTTTTCCTCAACGACCAGCAAGGCCTTGTAGCCGGAGGCGAAGCGCTCGGCCCCCTCGGGCTCCATCGGCCAGACGAGCGCCGGCTTGTAGAGCCCGATCCCCAGCTCACGGCAGCGCTCCTCGGTAAGACCGAGATCGGTCAGGGCCTGGCGCAGATCAAGATAGGCCTTGCCGGCGGCCACCAGCCCCAGCGTCCGCCGCGGGCTGTCGATGACAACCCGGTCGAGCGGATTGGCGCGCAGGAATGCCTGCACGGCGGGCAGGCGATATTTGACGGTGAGCTCCTCAAGCTCCAGCGGCGCCGGCGTATAGCGAATATTCAGCCCGCCCTTCGGCTCCTCGACCTCGGGGTGAACGAATTTCCGATAAATATCCGGCAGTTCGATCGAGGCGCTGAGATCAAGCGTGTCGGTGACGCATTTGAGGCCCGCATAGGCGCCGCTGAAACGCGACATCGCCCAGCCGTAGAGGCCATATTCGATGATCTCGTCAATTGTTGCGGGGTAGAGCACGGGGATGAACCCGGCGATGAGGGTGTGCTCCGACTGATGCGCGCTGGCCGAGGACTTGCCGCCGTAATCGTCGCCGGCAACGACGAGCACACCGCCGGTGGCGGACGTCCCTTCCAGGTTGCCGAGCTTCAGCGCTTCACATGCGCGGTCCACACCCAGGCCCTTGGCATACCACAGGCCGAACACGCCCTGATAATCGGACTTGCCGAACCAGCCCAGCTCCTGGGTGCCGCGCACGGCCGTTGCCGCAAGCTCCTCGTTCAGACCCGGCACAAACCGGATATCGAAGGCTTCCAGCTGCTTGCTGGCGGCCCAGAGCGCTGCATCATAAACGCCGAGCGGGGAGCCCCGGTAACCCGAAATATATCCTGCGGTTTTCAAGCCGGCCGCACGGTCGCGCCGGGCCTGATCCATGGGCAGGCGCACCAGGGCCTGGTTGGAGGACAGGAAAACACGGCCCGTTTCGAGCGAGTACTTATCATCAAGAGTAACAACGGACTTGGTCATGACTTATCCAGATTATGCAAGCGCTCTCCCACGCGATCTCTGCGGTCATTTCGCTGGCGATGCACCCGTTTGCAGATTAGGCTGTGTCGTATGCAATGCCAGTATGGAGACGACACTTCTGCCTTTTCCATAGCGATTGCGGTTACGGACCAGCAGGGTTGCACACAGCGAAAACAATACCCACCCCCCTCTCGCTATAACGTTCCCTGCCCCCGCAGCGCAGCGGTTCGGCGTGAGTTTGGTCCCACGTGATACGGAGAGAAGGATGGCGAGCGGCCCGCTCAACGGAGTCAAGGTAGTCGAGTTCGCGGGAATGGGGCCCGGCCCTTTCGCCGGCATGTTTCTTTCGGATCTGGGCGCCGATGTGGTCGAAATTGCGCGCGTCGGCACCCCGGCCCCGGCGGCCTATCGCGGGGATGCGCGCGGTCGCCGGCGTGTCTGCCTGGATCTCAAGACGCCCGAGGGCGTGGAAGCCTGCCTGCGCCTGACCGACAAGGCGGAGATCGTTTTCGAAGGCAACCGCCCCGGCGTGATGGAACGCCTTGGCCTTGGCCCCGATGTGCTGCTGGCCCGCAATCCGGCGCTCGTCTATGGCCGCATGACCGGCTGGGGCCAGTATGGTCCGCTGGCCCATGCCGCCGGGCACGACATCAATTACCTTGCCCTCACCGGACTTCTGCACGCCATCGGCCCCGCCGACCGTCCTGTGCCGCCGCTCAATCTGGTGGCGGACTACGGAGGCGGCGCCATGTTCCTGGTCGCTGGTCTGCTCGCCGCGCTCCTCCATGCCCGGGCCACGGGCAAGGGCCAGGTGGTTGACACCGGCATGACGGATTGCGCCACCTATCTCGGCTCGCTGTTCCACAATTTCCATGCCGGTGGCCGGTGGCAGGACAAGCGGGAGGCCAATCTCCTCGACGGCGGCGCGCATTTCTACGGGGTCTACGAGTGCGCCGACGGCAAGTTCGTCGCCATCGGGTCGATCGAGCCGCAATTCTATCAATTGCTGCTGGAGAAGACGGGCGCCGCCGACAAGCTGCCCTACCCGCAGATGGACGTGCGCAACTGGCCGGCCATGAAGGAGGCGCTGCGCGAGGTTTTCCGCACGCGCACGCGCGACGAGTGGTGCGAAATCATGGAGGGAACGGACGTCTGCTTCGCGCCTGTTCTCTCCCTGTCCGAAGTTCCCGAGCATCCGCACCACAAGGCCCGCGGGACATTCGTCGAAAGCGGCGGTGTCATGCAGGTTGCCCCGGCGCCGCGCTTCTCCGCCACCCCGGCCGCCATCCAATGGCCGCCGTCCGAGCGTGAATGGCTGGTGGACGAGATCCTCGCCTCCTGGTGAAAAAGCTGTCCCCGAAAAACCGGTCCCCAAAGTGACTCCTGCCTCGCCCTGGCTTCGGCCAGGGTGAGGCCCGTCTCTGCTGGCGTGCGGTCCGCACATGGGGGAAAAAACCGGTCGCGCCGTCTGACGGCGTGAAAAAATCCGGCGCGCGCCCCGTCCTGCACCGGAAAGCAAGGTGCCGAACCATGGAAGGCAAGTCGCCCGTCCCAGACATGATATACGGCTTGCCGACTGATTTTTGGGAGCAAAGCGAATGAAAGCTCTGGTCTGTGTCAAACGGGTTGTTGACTACAATGTGAAGGTTCGCGTGAAGCCCGACGGCTCGGGCGTCGAGCTTGCGAACGTCAAGATGTCGATGAACCCCTTCGATGAAATTGCCGTCGAGGAAGCGGTGCGCCTCAAGGAGAAGGGCATCATCACCGAAATCGTGGTGGTATCGATCGGCAGCGCCCAATCGCAGGAGACGCTGCGCACCGCCCTTGCCATGGGCGCTGACCGCGGCATCCTCGTCGTCAGCGACCCGGCGCCGGAGCCGCTCGCCGTTGCCAAGATCCTGGCCAAGGTCGCACAGGAGGAGCAGCCCGGTCTCGTCATCCTCGGCAAGCAGGCAATTGATGACGACAGCAATCAGGTCGGCCAGATGCTCGCCAGCCTCCTCGACTGGTCTCAGGGCACCTTCGCCTCCAGGGTCGAGCTGGCGGACGGCCATATCGCCGTGACGCGCGAGGTGGACGGCGGCCTCGAGACGCTGAAGCTCAAGCTCCCGGCGGTGGTCACCACCGACCTGCGCCTCAACGAGCCGCGCTACGCGAGCCTGCCCAACATCATGAAGGCCAAGTCGAAGCCGATCGCGAACAAGACTCCCGCTGACTACGGTGTGGATGTCACGCCCCGGCTCACCGTGCTGAAAGTTGCAGAACCCGCCAAGCGTCAGGCTGGTGTGAAGGTGAAGACTGTCGACGAGCTAATCGACAACCTCAAGACCGCAGGAGTGATCGGATGAGCGTTCTCGTTTTTGCAGAACATGACAATGAGAGCCTGAAGGACGCAACCCTGTCGGCCGTGACCGCGGCCGCGAAGCTCGGTGGCGAGGTTCATGTGCTGGTGGCGGGCGCCAATGCGCGGGCTGCGGCCGAGCAGGCGGCGCGGATCGAGGGCGTGTCCAAGGTGCTGCTCGCCGATGGCCCCGCGTATGACCATCTGCTCGCCGAGAACGTGGCGCCGCTCCTTGTCGCGCTGATGGACTCCTATGACGCGCTGGTGGCCCCGGCCACGACCAATGGCAAGAACCTGCTGCCGCGCGTGGCGGCCAAACTCGATGTGGCGCAGATCAGCGACATCATCGCGATCGATGCCCCGGACACCTTCCAGCGCCCCATCTATGGCGGCTAGGCGGTGGCGACCGTCAAGACGTCGGACGCTAAGAAGGTGATCACCGTGCGCGCCACGGCGTTCGCGAAGGCCGCCACGTCCGGTCAGGCGCCCATCGAGTCCGTCTCCGCCACGGGCGATCAGGGCGTGTCCGCCTTCGTCTCCGCCGAGAAGAGCGTCTCGGAGCGGCCGGAGCTGACCTCGGCCAAGATCGTGGTCTCGGGCGGCCGGGCGCTGGGTTCGGCCGAGGCGTTCAAGACGGTGATCGAGCCGCTGGCGGACAAG
>Ga0207867_1000119_pt1 | contig 94509 bp, 84 predicted proteins | sample HigsolmetaAR206D_FD_184838 | JGI IMG/M metagenome (GOLD analysis project Ga0207867, IMG submission 184838) | Ionic liquid and high solid enriched microbial communities from the Joint BioEnergy Institute, USA - AR20-6-D (SPAdes) (version 2) ...
CCAAACGAAATTAAACAGCTGTAGTCCTAGAGAATATCTGACTACAGCTGCTTAATAAGATCCTTTTTATTTACTGTCTACTTGACAGGGGTAAGTTCAAATCGGCGGTTCCGTTTTAATCGGCGGTTGTGCGCGCACGCGATTCGTGTAAAATAGGAATCAGGAAAAAGAAAGCGCATACATACATGGAGCAACATACGTTTAAATGATGCGGCTTGGAATGGGAAAGCGAAGGAGGCTACAGCCATGAACAAGGAGATTTCCGTCATCGGCGCGCCGATGGATTTGGGACAAACCCGCCGCGGCGTCGATATGGGGCCGAGCGCGATGCGCTACGCGGGTCTCATCGAACGCTTGGAATCCCTCGGCTATCGTGTCGAGGATTGCGGCGATATCGAAATCGGCCGGCCGGCATCGCAATTAGAAACCGGCAGATTGAAAAATCTCAAAGCCGTCGCCGAAGCCAATGTCAAATTATATGAAGCGGTTTCCAAAGAAGTGAAGAAGAACCGGTTTCCGCTCGTGCTCGGCGGTGATCATAGCATTGCCATCGGGACGCTCGCCGCGGTCAGCCGGGCCTATAAAAATCTCGGCGTGATTTGGTATGATGCCCACGGCGATTTAAATACGCCCGAAACGTCACCGAGCGGCAACATTCACGGCATGCCCTTGGCGGCCAGTCTCGGATTGGGTCACGCCGCATTGACCGGCATCGGCGGGTATGCCCCCAAAGTCAAACCCGAAAACGTCGTCCTCATCGGCATCCGCTCGTTAGATGAAGGCGAAAAAGCGCTCATAAAAGAGAAAAACATTCGCGTGTATACGATGCATGAAATCGATAAATTGGGGATGACGCGCGTCATGACCGAAACGATCGAATATTTGAAAGGGAAGACGGATGGCGTGCACCTCAGTCTTGATCTCGACGGTTTGGATCCAAACGATGCCCCGGGGGTCGGCACGCCGGTCAGCGGCGGCATCACATTCCGCGAAAGCCATTTGGCCATGGAGCTGTTGGCCGATGCCGACATCATCACCTCGGCCGAACTCGTCGAGGTCAATCCGATCCTGGACGAGCGCAATAAAACCGCGAAGGTCGCCGTTGATCTGGCCGGCTCCCTTTTCGGGGAAAAGATTTTATAGTCTTTCGGATAAAACGGAAACCGTTCACAAATTGTCAGGGATAAAGACGCAAGTATCGCCGCGGCTGCGGCGGTATTTTTTTTGGAATTTCGCTCAACGGGGCCGCGTGCGGCCAGGCGCGGAGCCGCAAATGAGCCTTGCGGTTTCCTAAGTTTTTCCCACTTGACGACCAAGATTTGCTAGAATGTTTTTGAAACCCTCGTGGGGTTCGTTCGTATAAGACAATGCCACAGAAATGAGGCTAATACGCATGAGCGATCACATTCATCATTTGATCAATAAAGTGAAGGCGGGCGATCACGACGCCTTCGCCAAAATTGTAGACCTATATAAAGGCCAAGTTTATAATATTTGTTTGCGATTGATCGGCATTCCCGCGGAAGCCGAGGACATCGCTCAGGAATCGTTCATTCGCGCTTATACGAACATCGACCGCTTTGAAACGGACAAAAAATTTTCCACATGGCTTTTTAAAATCGCTACGAATTTATGCATCGATTATCTGAGAAAGAAAAAGCCGGGCGCTTCCTTAGATGCGGAGCTCCCGGGGACGGACGGGTATAATATGTACGCCCAGCTTGCCGCTTCCGATCCGTCTCCGGAAGAACAAGTGGCCGCGAGTGAGATGAGCGATTGGCTGCATGCGGAAATCCGCCGCCTGCCGCCCAAATATCGTTCGGCGATCGTGTTGAAGTATGTGGAAGACTTGAGCCTGAAAGAAATCAGCGAAATATTGGATATTCCCGTACCGACGGTCAAAACGAGAATTCACAGGGGACGGGAGGCTTTGAGAAAACGGCTTGTCCGTGATCGCGTAAAGAGGTGAGAAACATGGCCTGTTCCAAACCGTGGCGTCGACTGATCGAGAAGGTGATCGATGGGGAAGCGACCGCAGCCGAACGCCATGAGTTGGAGGCGCATATGAAAACGTGCGCGGACTGCAGGAGGCATTTTCATGAGCTCGAGGAAGTCATCTCCGCCCTTCAAAGCGCCGAGCCGGCCGCACCGCCGCCGAATTTTACCGACGGCGTCATGCGGCGAATCGAGCGCCCGCACGGGAGAGAAGCTTCACCTCTTTTGAGATGGCTAAAACGGCATCCCATCGCGACGGCGGCCGCGTTTTTTATCGTGCTCATGACCGGCTATATCCTCTCGCTTTGGGAGCAGGCGCCGTTTCAGGCCGTTGTGAACGGATCGGGCGACATTAAATATGAAAAAAATCGGACGGTTGTGGTTCCGAAAGGCGAAGTGATAAAGGGGGACCTGATCGTTCAAAACGGCAAGGTAAAAATCGAGGGGAAAGTCCAAGGCAACGTCGTGCTGATCAACAGCCGGCATCTCATGGCTTCCGCCGGCGAGGTGACCGGGGATATTAAGGAAATCAATCAAGTGCTCGAATGGTTGTGGTATCGCGTCAAACAGACGTTTGCTCACATCTTTTTCGCGGTCCCGTCGAAGCCGTCCCGCTCCCTGACGCCCTCTCGGTTATGGATGGCTCCATTGTAAAATAGTGGAGGCCATCGTTTCCGGGATCGGATTTCGAGGACCGTCCGCGAGCGGATCGGTTGCCCGCCGCCGTGTCAGCAGGAGAATGCGGGATGCGCGGTCGTCCGCTGACCGGCAGGCGGGATTTTTCTGCACCGGATATCGGGGGACATGCGGGCCTGTATGAGCCCTAATGCGCGCCGGGGCGTTTAACACGAATGCCGGCGTCGTATGTTATAATTGGAGACGTAAGGTTTGAGCGCTATTTTTGGAGGATGGACACCATGTTTTCGTGGACGGATATCAATCTCCTCGATATGCTCCGGTCTGTTGTGGATATACTGCTCGTCACATACGTCATATATAAAGTCATCATGGTGATCCGCGGAACCAAAGCCGTCCAGTTACTTAAGGGCATAACCGTCATCATTCTCATCTGGTTCTTGAGCAGTATTCTCAAGTTAAAAACGTTGAATTTCATCATGACCCAGGCCATCTCGTACGGCCTGCTGGCGATCATCATCATTTTCCATCCGGAGTTGCGGCGGGCGCTCGAACAACTCGGACGCGGCCGCCTTTTTTCGAGAGAAATGCATGAAGAAGAACAGCGCCGGCATACCATTGAAGCTCTGGTCACCGCCTCCGCCTATATGGCCAAGCGGCGGATCGGCGCTTTGATCGCCATAGAAAGAGAAACGGGATTGAATGATTATATTGAGACCGGCATTCCGATCAACGCCAAATTGACTTCCCAATTAATCATCAATATTTTTATACCGAATACGCCGCTGCACGACGGCGCCGTGATCATCAGAGGCAATGAAATCACCGCGGCCGCATGTTATTTGCCGCTATCGGAAAGCCCCTTCATTTCCAAAGAACTCGGGACGAGACACCGGGCCGCGATCGGCGTCAGCGAAGTGACGGACAGCATGACCATCGTCGTCTCGGAAGAAACCGGTTCGATCTCCGTGGCCAAGAACGGGGACTTGTATCGGAACCTTACGGAGGAAAGGCTTAAGGAAATGCTGGAGCATGAATGGCTGAACAAAATGTCGGGATCGGGGCGACGCTGGAACTGGAGAGGAAAGCAAAATGGATAAAATATTCCGGAGCAGTTGGTTCATTAAGATCATTTCCTTTCTCATCGCCTTGATGCTTTACAACGTCGTCTCTTCGAACGAAATTGCCGACAATAACGATAACGCCTTTTCCTTTACAACCGGGAACCAGAAAGCGACGATGACCGAGGAGCTTGAGGCGAAATATGACCATGATAAATATATTGTCATGGGCCTGCCGAAAACGGTCGATCTCTTGTTGAGGGGAACGAGCGAACAGATCACGAAGGCGAAACTTTTGGCGACGCGCAGAGTCTATGTCGATTTGACCGGTAAAAAACCGGGAACATACCGGGTCAAGGTCCTGACGGCCGGGTTTCCGGCGGGACTCCACGTCGAACCCAATCCGTCGTCGATCCGAGTGACCATTCAGCGGAAGGTCACGAAAAACTTTTCGGTCAATGTGGATTTCTTGAATAAAAACGACTTGGCGAACGGCTATCAACTCGGCGATGCCAAAATCGATCCGGCTAAAGTCGCCGTCACCGGCGCCGAAGACATCGTCAATCGCATCGCCTTCGTCAAAGGCATTGTCGACGTGCAGGATGCGTCCGATACCATTCGCGCCAGAATGGCCTTGAATGCCTACGACAAGGACGGCAACCAATTGAATGTTCTCATCAATCCGGGGATCGCCAGAGTGGAAGTGCCGCTCGTCCATCCTTCAAAAGAGTTGGCGGTCGACATTCACCCGACCGGCCATGCTCCGAATGATAAGTCCGTCGCCTCCATCGATGTCGATCCGCAAACCGTGAAGGTTTACGGCAAAAAGGAAGTATTGAACAGCATCGATAAAATCACGCTAAACTTGGCGCTGAACCGCATCGACCACAGCGGGGCTTACGAAGTGAAGGTGCCCGTCCCAAGCGGCGCCGATAAGGTCGAGCCCGATAAGGTGACGGTGAACGTGACGTTTAAAGAAGATGAAAAAAAAACGGTAAAAAACGTTCCGATCGCGGTGGAGGGGCTGGATGACCCCGACCAAACGGTCGCGTTCATCAGCCCGAAAGACCGCATGGCCGACGTGGTTGTGATCGGTGACAAAAACGCGATCGATGCGATCAAACCGTCCGACATCCAGTTGATCGTCGACCTAGCCGGCTTGGGCGAAGGCGAACATGAAGTGGAAATCAAGGTAAAAGGTCCCAAGAACGTCGAGATCCGGCCCGTTCCCAAAACGGCGAAGGTTCGAATCGGCTCGGGAAGCGGGTGAACGACGCCAATGACGGCCAACGGCCCCGCGCTTTTATGTGACAGAGACAAAGAAAGGGGCGAGCCCGTCGCCTTGGCGCGGGCGGGCACTCTTGGGAATCATAAATCCATCACTATTAAAACGAGCTCGATATGTTCAAAAGGAGCGAATGGAAATGGGTAAGTATTTTGGTACAGACGGGGTAAGGGGGATTGCCAACACGGAACTGACGCCGGAATTAGCTTTTAAACTCGGCCGTGCGGGCGGACATGCTCTGACGAAGCACGCTGAGCGCCCGAAAATTCTGGTCGGCCGCGACACGAGGATTTCCGGCCACATGTTGGAATCGGCGCTGGTGGCCGGTTTGTTGTCCATCGGGGCGGAAGTCATGCGCCTCGGCGTCATCTCGACACCCGGTGTCGCTTACCTGACCAAAGCGATGGGCGCCGATGCCGGCGTCATGATTTCGGCCTCCCATAACCCGGTTGCCGACAACGGCATCAAGTTTTTCGGGAGCGACGGGTTTAAATTGAGCGATGAGCAAGAAGCCGCCATCGAGGCCCTTCTCGAAGGCGAGGATCACTTGCCCCGTCCGATCGGCAAAGAAATCGGCGTCGTCAACGACTACTATGAAGGCGCACAAAAATATTTGCAGTTCCTGAAGCAGACGGTCGAAGAGGAAGATTTCGGCGGCCTGCGCATCGCTTTGGACTGCGCCCACGGAGCGACGTCTTCCATCGCCCCGCACCTTTTTGCCGATCTGGAGGCGGATATCGTCACCATCGGCACCTCGCCGAACGGGATCAATATTAATGACGGCGTCGGTTCGACGCATCCGGAAGCCTTAGCCGAACTCGTAAAGAAAGAAGGCGCCGACGTCGGACTCGCCTTTGACGGTGACGGTGACCGCCTCATCGCGGTCGATGAGAACGGAAACATCGTGGACGGCGACCAGATCATGTACATATGCGCCAAGGCGTTTCACGATGAGGGAAGATTGAAGAAAAACACCCTCGTCACCACGGTGATGAGCAATCTCGGTTTATATAAAGCACTGGAAGCGGAAGGGATCGCCGCGAAGCAGACCGCCGTCGGTGACCGCTACGTGATGGAAGCCATGCGCGAAGGCGATTATTCCATCGGCGGCGAGCAGTCCGGCCACATCATCTTTCTCGATTACACGACGACCGGCGACGGAATGCTCACCGCTTTGCAGCTCGTGAACATTATGAAGGCGACGGGGAAATCGTTGTCCGAACTCGCCCGGCCGCTGAAAAAGTACCCGCAAAAACTCGTGAACGTCAAAGTCTCGGACAAAGAGGCGGTAAAAGACAATCCGCGGGTCGCCGAAGCCATTCGCCAAGCGGAAGCGGATTTGGCCGGCAACGGGCGCGTGCTCGTCCGGCCGTCGGGCACCGAGCCGCTCGTCCGCATCATGGTGGAAGCTCCGACCGAGGAGGATTGCGACAAATACGTCCGTGCCGTGGCCGACGTCGTTGAAGCGGAACTCGGTGCAAACGAATGAAGCGGCGGGCCCGCCCCCGTGGTCCGATGAAACCTTCCGGCCGATGAACGGCCGCCGCCCTTGGCCGGGCGGAAACGGGCGACTGCAAAAAACGGCGGTTTTTGCGGCGCTATCTTTTATTTCGACCGTCCGTTTCCCGGCGTTTAGCGGCGGCGCAAGGCCGTTTCCCATCGGTCACCTTTCGGAAGGCGGCCACATAAAATGATCATGACGGATCGCGCGGGCGGATCGGAGATTATTATCGGGTGAGAAACGCGCGGTTTGCGGCGGAAAGCGGAAGAGATGAAAAAGACCATGGCGATGCTCTATGCGTCCATGGCAAGCGGATGGGGTTTTAAATAAATTTTTTTCGGAACCGATTCCCGCCGCTCTCAACACATTTTTACTCATCTTTTCAGGGACTGATTAACCTGAGCAGCGGGACGGCGCCGGCGATCAAGAGGCACGAGCGACAGCCAGTTTTTCGTCGGCGCGGTTCCGTCTCATTTCTTGTTCAATGGCGCGGCAGCCGTCATTGACAAACCGCGTTTTCATTTAATAAGATTAAAGCGTCATTTACTCAAGAATAGAAAGGTGGGTCGTGACAACTGAATATTTAAAGCGCCAGGGCTGGCCACGGACGGAAATCGGCCAGTCGACGAGGAAGAGGAGCATCGAACGTTCGGCGGATGCCTCTCGGGTTGGCTCACACCCGCAAGCCGACGTCCGAAAACGGAGGGGCGACCTTCCGGACAAGGACCCGGCGGTGAGCGAATACGACAAAAACAAGTGGGGCAAGAAGCCCCACGGTTTTCTTGCCCCACTTCAGGGGGAGAAAACAGAGCATGTGCGGTATCGTTGGATACATCGGAGAACAAGATGCGAAGGATATTCTCATCGAAGGCTTAAAAAAGCTTGAATATCGAGGTTACGATTCGGCCGGCATCGGGCTATTGAACGATGACGGCGTCCATATTTTCAAAGAAAAAGGGCGGATCAGCGCGCTGGAAGCCGCGATCGATCGCAGCGTGCACGCGACGGTCGGCATCGGCCACACCCGGTGGGCGACCCACGGCGAGCCGAACCGGGAAAACGCCCATCCGCACCAAAGCGCTTCCGGACGGTTCACGCTCGTGCACAACGGCGTGATCGACAACTATGAGAAACTGCGGAACGAATATCTGGCCGGCGTTCAGTTGAAGAGCGACACGGATACGGAAGTCATCGTGCAAATGATCGAAGTGTTCGTCAAGGACGGCATGGCCGTCGAGGCGGCGTTCCGGAAGACGCTTTCGCTTTTGCACGGTTCGTATGCGATCGCCATGATCGACGCCGAAAATCCCGACGCGCTCTTTGTCGGAAAAAATAAGAGCCCGCTGCTCGTCGGCGTCGGCGCCGGGTTTAACGTCGTCGCCAGCGACGCGATGGCGATGCTCAAGGTCACCGATCGATTCATCGAATTGATGGACGAAGAAGTCGTCATCGTCGGCCGCGATCACATCCGGATCATGACGCTCGCGGGTGATGCGGTTGAACGCGCGCCGTTTAAGGCGGAACTGGACGCCTCGGATATCGAAAAAGGCACCTACCCCCATTACATGCTGAAAGAAATCGATGAACAACCGGCGGTCATCCGGCGGCTTCTCTCGGCTTACCAAGACGAAAGCGGCCATATCCGGCTCAGCGACGATGTCCGCCAAGCGGTTTTGGCTTCGGATCGCATTTATATCATCGCGGCGGGCACGAGCTATCACGCCGGTCTCGTCGGCAAACAGCTTTTAGAAAACATCGGCAAGGTGCCGACGGAAGTCCATATTGCGAGCGAGTTCGGCTATAACATGCCGCTTTTGTCGAAAAACCCGCTATTCATCTTCATCTCGCAAAGCGGCGAAACCGCCGACAGCCGCGCGGTGCTCGTGCAAGTGAAAAAGCTCGGGTTCCGCACGCTCACCATTACGAACGTGCCGGGTTCGACGCTGTCGCGCGAAGCGGATCACACGCTGCTCTTGCATGCGGGTCCGGAAATCGCGGTGGCGTCGACGAAAGCCTATACGGCGCAAATCGCGGTGCTGGCAATGTTGGCGGTTGAAGCCGCACGCGCCAAAGGCATCGATCCGAACATCGATCTCGAGAAAGAGTTGAGCATTGCTGCCAACGCCATGCAGACGCTCGTCGATCAGAAGGAAACGATGGAGGCGCTCGCCAAGGAATACCTTGCGGCGACGCGCAACTGCTTCTTCATCGGTCGGGCGGTGGACTACTACGTCGCGCTCGAAGCCGCCTTGAAATTGAAAGAAATCTCGTATATTCAAGCGGAAGGATTTGCCGGCGGCGAACTCAAACACGGCACGATCGCGTTGATCGAAGAAGGCACGCCGGTCGTCGCCATCGCTACGCAATTCCACGTGAACGGCAACATTCGCAGCAACGTCAAGGAAGTGACGGCCCGCGGCGCCAAGGCCTGCATCATCAGCATGGACGGCCTGAACGAAGAAGGCGACCGCCTCGTCCTTCCGGAAGTCCACGATGCCCTCACACCACTTGTTTCGGTCGTCCCGTTGCAATTGTTCGCGTACTACGCGGCGCTCCACCGCGGCAATGACGTCGATAAGCCGCGCAACCTCGCGAAAAGCGTGACAGTGGAGTAAGGTCGTTGCATTTTGTTGGTGTTATCGACGTAAAATAAATCCCGTCCTGGGAAATAAAAAAGTATCCAAGAAAAGCCGAGCGGTGTTAGGGTTCACGCCTGATCACCGTTCGGCTTTTTCTTTTGGTAAGGGGGTCGGGATTAGGGTGAAAGAGAAAAGCGGTTGATCAATCAGGATTTTACCCAATATGCCCCTCCCCTTGGCCCCCCTAATCTCCTCAAACTCTTTCCTTGGACATTTTATCAACGTTCCATTTCCCTTATCCTTTCACCCATATCCCCTAATTCTTTCCGATTTTGCGGACATGATTTATTTTCCTGTTTTTTGTTCCCATTGCATCCTGAAATGCCGAGAGCCTTATGTGGCAAGGGATTGGTTCTTTAGAGGGGCTAAAGTGGGATGGACATGGTTTTTTCCTTTGACATCGTGTATTTCTTTTTTAATGAGGAAGGCTTTTCATCTTTGTCTAAAATTAGAAGGACATTACTATACAACGATAAAAACACAATAAAAATCAATAATAATTTATTGTAAAACGATAAAAGGAGTATTAAAATCAAATTAACAACAAACAAGTGAGGTGCTTTTTATGAAACAAGGATCAACATTGTTTTTAAAAATAGCTGTTTTTATTATCGGAACTCCAGTTCTTGCTTTATGTATATTTGTGTTGCCTATGTTAGCCAAAGAAGCAGCAGAAAATAATTCGGAGTACGCTTATGTACTCTATGGCTTTTTAATAGTTATGTATGTATCGGCGATACCATTTTTCTTCGCTCTGTATCAGGCTTTTAAACTTTTAAGTTATATTGACAAGAAAAAAGCTTTCTCGGGATTATCTGTAAAGGCTTTAAAGAATATAAAATACTGTGCAGTCATAATCAGTATTTCATATGTGCCAGGTTTGCCATTCTTCTATATCGTTGCGAAGTTAGAAGACGCCCCAGGTATCATGCTAATCGGATTGGGCATTATTTTTGCTTCAACGATTATTGCAGTCTTTGCTGCTGTTCTCCAAAGACTTTTACAAGAAGCCATCGATATAAAATCGGAAAATGATTTAACGATCTGAGGTGAATCACTTGGCAATTATAATCAATCTTGATGTGATGTTGGCTAAAAGGAAAATGAGCCTTACAGAACTTTCGGAGAGGGTTGGAATCACGATGGCTAATCTTTCTATATTAAAAAATGGAAAGGCAAAAGCCATTCGGTTATCAACTTTAGATGCGATTTGTAAGGCTTTAGAATGTCAGCCTGGCGATATTTTAGAATACAAAAGCGACGAAGACACTCAAGGATAATGAAGAAGTCGGGATAATTTACAGGATATGATTGCTGACATTTTTTGTTTCTATCCTTGCTGTAATCCTTTCCATCATCAAATCAAATTTATAAAAGGAAAGGGGAGTCACTTATAATTTAACCATTCATAAAATTTACAAATATTTAGGCATAAAATGTATTGGGGGATATAAATATTTTTTAAATCGCCTTTTAAATAATAAAAGAAATGATTCGGCGGTGAGCCTGGGTGCATAACCCTAAATCTATCTTAATCAGAACTTACATATATATTCAGAAGAAAACTTTGGTGGCACAAATCATGAGCGCTCTAAAACAACTCGTTCGTTTTGGTTGGGAACAGGCCCTATCCTGTTTGTTTCCTGTCGTGATTTTTGCCTCTTTGGCTTTTACAAAAATCATGCCGCTTCCTTTCCTGCCACGGTATGACTGGCTGCTCATCATCTGCCTTCTGATGCAGTGGTGGATGGTGCATTCAGGGCTTGAAACACGGGATGAACTAAAGGTTATCATATTGTTCCACCTTATTGGACTTGCTCTTGAAATTTTCAAGGTAAATATGGGCTCCTGGTCTTATCCAGAGGAAGGATATTGCAAAATTTTTGGAGTGCCTTTGTATAGCGGATTCATGTACGCAAGTGTAGCGAGTTATCTTTGCCAGGCGTGGAGGAGGCTTAAGGTTGAATTGGTTAAGTGGCCCCCGTTTTTGGTAGTTGTACCTCTTGCAGCTGCGATTTATTTGAATTTTTTCACCCACCATTATTGGATGGACGTTCGTTGGTGGTTATCCGGACTTGTATTTATCGTCTTTTGGCAATCATGGGTCACATTCGAGGTGGATGGAACTCGTTACCGTATGCCACTCGCACTTTCTTTTGTGCTCATCGGATTTTTCATATGGATAGCCGAAAATATCGCAACGTTCTTTGGAGCTTGGGAATATCCATACCAAACCGATGCATGGAGTCTCGTTCATCCAGGAAAGGTGAGTTCATGGTTCTTATTAGTGATTGTTAGCTTTCTTATCGTAGCGACGTTAAAGCAGGTTAAGGGAAAAATGTAACCGTCAAGTACTTTTAAACCATTTTCGCTCAATAACTTTGAACACGATTTGCCCAAAATGGTCTGGCGGTACTTTAATCGATAGCTATCGCCGATTATCAGATAGTAGGCGTCGTTCTTCTATAATAAAAGCTCACTAAATTAGGTTTGATTTCATGCCTGATCACCTTTTCGGCTTCTTCGTTTTTAGAGGTGATACAGGAGACAGGGCGAGAGGGGAAAGGAAACACGTTTAAGGCGCGTGGCGGTACAAAGTGGATAAAGGAATTGGCAGTTCATTATCTGTCACCGTCGAAAATCGTAAGGTGATGGATAAGTCCGCAGTAAATGGAATGGAATAGAGACTTCAGAAGGGTCACTTCCACAAGGAGTGGCCTTTTTTATTTTTTATCGGTGTGATTTGATCGCTTCCCCAAACAACAATTTTTATCGGTGTCAAAGAAGGCTAGTTCTTTTTTCATCTTTTTTAAAGGAAAAGCCAGTCTAAAAAAACAGGTGCTTGTCATTGGTTCGGGATTACTTTACCATTTATAGTGGTTGGATATTTTGATTATTATGTCAATTAAGTTGAATATTAAGCGGAAAAGAAGGATAAAAGAGTCATGAAAAAATACCTATTATTACTCATCCCTATTTTTTATTACAAGAATAGTATTCTCTATTTTTCTTTAGAGGATGTGCTGAACTTAATGATGATCGTGATTTGTTTAGCTTTGCTTTTAAAGCGCACAACCTTACAGCACGTTTTTCATTGGGGGATCGCGATTTGTTTCGTGTTTTATTTTTGTGTGCTATACGAAAAAACCATTTATTTTAGAGGTTTTTTAAATGTACCACATCAATACGATCCGAATCGTCTTCACTCTTTGTTCAACACATTTAATGGGATTCCTCTAAGAGGGATTATTCAGGAAATAACTATTAATCCTTCGCTTGTTTCTGCACTCTATCAAATTTTTGGCAATGTTTTTTTACTCATGCCTTTCGCTTTTTCAATGCTTTATTTTAAATGGGTCAAAAGTTATCGGCGGGCTATTGGATATTCCATGATTTGTACACTAACCATTGAAAGCATCCAATTTCTCCAAAACGTCTATTATTGTTTGTTCTTTCCTGGATTAAGAAGAAGCGTTGATATCGATGACATGATTTTAAATACCATAGGGGCAATAATTGGCATAAGTTGTTACTTTCTATGGTCAAAATTTGAAAATCGTTTCCGAGATAGACGGATGATCTTTGGCTGAGAATTCGTATCACTGACTTTGTCTGGGAGCATGCCGCAGGAAGGAGGTTTTTCGCGTGAAGACAAAAAAAGAGTTGTTGATGAACTTAAGACTTGCGCTTAGCAGCCTCCTTCTCGGCATGCTGACCGCTTTCATGGTACAGGCCTTTCAGTGGACCCTTGAAGATCGCAAGGAAGTGACGTTCGGATTGCCGGGCGAGATCACTATCCTGACGATGTTCGAGGGTCCGCAGAAGGTTTCAGCGGCCGATGCTGCCTCTGCACGAGAGGCGTTAAAGGCTTACCTTAATGATCAGTCGCTGGCCTTGGTCTATGCCTCGGTGGGCGAGGGCCGTCCTGAGATGATTGTTTGCGATCCGCATCATATCCTTTCGTGGTTTCCCGGAGCCGGCAACGAGGGTTCCCGCTCGACAACGGCTCGTGCCTACCTTTTTCGAGGTACGTACACGGCACATCGGTGGTCCACCTTGGGCACAGCGCCCCTTTTGCCAAATGGAGTCGAGGTGGCCGGGGTGATTGATGCTCCCCCCGGAACGGATAACCTTCAATACGTACGGACCATCGGCCAGGAGCCACTGCCTCCTGGACGCTACACGATCAATACCACGGACCCGACCCAAGTAAAACATATCCTCGATCTGTTCTATCGGATGGGATTTGTCCCTCAGCAGAGCCAAAAGATTCCGTTATTTACATATTTCCTTCAAAATCCGCTGTTGATGATCACCTTGCTTTTTCTGGCCATGGGCCACGTCTGCGCCATCTTGGACTGGGCTCTCTACATTCGCGGACGCGCGCGGGAGTTCGGCATTCGGTGGCGCCATGGCGCCTTGCCCACTGACCTCGTCCGGGAAAATCTGGTGGGTGGGCTACCCGGCTTGGGGGTGGGCAGCGTGGTGGGAGTGATCTTGTCGGATCTGCTGGTGGCGGGAATCGGCCAAACGAATCCGGAGCTAGGCAACTTCCGGACGCTTGCCAGTGCTGCTGTCTCGTTCCTCATCGTCATCGTGACGTGGTCAACGACCCTTTATGGGGTCATTAAAACGCGTAAGGAGGTGAACATTGATGCGTGAGGTGTGGGATGGGGTGGTTATGGCTTGCCGGCGTTGGCCGGTAATGCTGGGACTTTCAGGGATGATCGCCTCCGCCTGCGTGGTGTTCGCGTTGGCCTTGGAGGACGTTGTGTCCCAGGTCGCCGTCCTGAAAGGGGCCGTGCATCTACGGGAGCGTCACGCCGTCATGTTCACTCCGTACTACCCGTCGGGTGAGGCGAGTCACGTCGGAGACGAGACCGTGCAATACGTGATGGACCTAATTAACCGCCAGAAGGCCTACGCTGCAATCATTTACAACATGGGTCTTAATCATCCTGATTTCGCCGGTGGGCATCCCACCTTGGTACTTTTCGGTGACGTGCTCCCGGATTTATTCCCGGAACTCCCGCTGTGCGAACCCGCGCCGTGCGCCATGCGCGGCTCGAAACTCGCCGATGATAAGATCCATGCCGTGAACATAGCGGGCGAAAGCATCCCGGTGGTCGGAACGCTGCCGGCGGGAGCGACCTTTTTTGACCCCAATGCCGCCGGCTTACCCTTGGATAACCGTCTCGTCATCCGGGCGCCGACGAAACTGCTGCCTTTGCTCAATGTACAGGAGCGAGAGGAGGCGTTGGTCCGGACGGTCCTGCTGGCTCCAGAAGCCAAGGTGGTGGACACATTCGTTGCCGGGAGTGCACATGGGGGATTGTTTCTCGTTCCCCATGACGTCGCCGTCGATCAGCCACAACGGTTCCGCGAGATCATGATGAGTTCCGCCATGTATATCGTGGGCATGCTGAGTTTTCTCGTGTTGGTCTTCGTTGCTTTCGCATCCTCCGCCCGCTTGACGATTCGCCAGGAGCATCGAGCTTTCAAGATCAGAGCCATGTATGGGGCGACGCCCTTTCATCTCAGCCTTCGCATCGGCGGTTTTTTGGCGGCCGTGATCCTGATCCCGCCGCTCTCCTTGCTTTCACTGCTCCTTTGGTATCTACATGTGGCGGGTGCCCCCGCGCCGGGCGTGCCGCTTTGGGTCATGTTGGCGGTCTTGCTCACGTTCGTTTTGTTGTGGTTCTCGTCGGTGCGTAAGGTGCGTCTCACAGAAAAGATAGGAGGGTGAAAATGAAAACGATCCTTGAAGCTCGCAACGTGTCAAAGATTTACGGGAGCGGTTGTACGCAAGTCACGGCGGTGGACAACGTTTCCCTGCGACTCTCCGCGGGCGAGTGCGTTGTGTTGATGGGAGCGTCTGGGAGCGGCAAATCGACATTGCTGAGTCTATTGGGTTTGATAAGCCGACCCACCGAGGGGCACATACTTATCCAAGGCAAAAATGCCGCGGAAGATGAGCGCGGCCGGGCCAGGCTGCGGAATGCGTTTTTTGGGTATGTCCATCAGGAATACGCGATTATTGAGAATGAGACCGTCGAAGCCAATGTGATGATTCCGCTGCAATATGCCAGACCCCGTCCTGGCCGTCAGGAGCGACAAGCGAGGATACGGCAAGCGCTGGAGCAAGTCGGTCTTGATTGGGCTTTAAAGAAGAAACCGTCGGAGCTGTCGGGAGGTGAACGACAACGTGTGGCGATTGCCCGGGCGTTGGTCAATGATCCGGTCGTCGTACTCGCCGATGAGCCGACAGCGGCCCTGGATAGCGAGACCGCCCAAGCGGTGATGACTCTGATTCTATCTCTCAAAGAAAAGGGGGCGGCGGTGCTCGTGGCAACCCACGATGATCGGGTGGCCAAGCGAGGTGACCGCATCCTGCGGATCAACGACGGCCGCCTCATCACCAGTGACGAGAATCCGTATAAGAACGTGAAGGATTAGTGGATAAAGAACAAGCGGATTTAGATTGAAATGCTTTATCATTTTCGATTTCGTTCTTGCATTTATTTTTAAGATAGGGGAATTTCATTCATCTGCACTTTACTTCATTACTTGAGAATTTAACTCTCCAAGGGCGGCCATTAGAGTAAAACCTCCGAATACAATCAGAGAACTGAGGAGTCGAGAGGGGTACGATCAATAAATTGGATCAGATTATCATTTTCATATGAACGATAATTAAATAGGAACTCAAGACTATTGTTGAACGTGGTCAATATAGAACAGACGTGGAATAAATAACTTTATGATTGAGTCTTTAAGAGAGGATTCCAAGAGGGTGAAAAAGTTGAATATTGAAATTAAGAGTGAAGAAGAATTTAAGTACTATAAAGCGTACCGAGACGGCTATTTCGTCATTATCGACACAACCAGAAGAGTTATACATACAACGGGCTGTCAATATGTAAATATTTCAAACTTCCGAGAGAAAGTATTGAAAAATGCCAGCAAAAATGGTCGGTATTACTTTACTGATGATCTTGTGGAAGGTAGAGAAATGTTTCGGGCTGAGAAATGTAAGAACTGTCGTCCTAAGTAGGGGATGCTGAACAAATAAAATTCCCTTGATTTACAAGGATTTTTAGTCTTGATTGTCGAAATCAAATGCAGGGATTTTATCATCCATTCTTAAAAAACCTTGCGCTTGGAGGCTCCTGCTTTATATAAAAGAACGGAAAGCCAACTCTTTTTGCCGGATGATTTTTTCTTGCCGTTTGGCGGCAAATTGAATAAAGACAATCGTTGTGTCAAACTCGCCCAATTGATTCCTTGGTGGAAAGTCGAAGAAAAATACGCCAAATCCTTTAAGAAATCGATGAAAGGACAAAAAGCCTTGTCGGTCCGTGTCGCATTGAATGCCTTGATCATCCACAACGTTTAATGACGAGTGACCGGGTAACTGCTGATTGGATCGTATTTTCGTTTATTATCCCCAAACATTTTTAAGTGTTTGGGGATTTTAAAGTCATCTAAAAGGGGAAAGTATAGTGCGTAATACTTTCAGAATATTTATAGAAATTTTGCTCTGTTTTCTTTCATTAATCATTTGTATTTCTTGTCAATCAGATACAGCGGATAATAATAAGAACCCCTTTGCCTTTAATAAAATTAGTGTGGATCAAATTAAAAATTATGACAACCAGCACCTTGTTATATCATATGATTCAGAAAACACTATGGGGTTTATTCCGGATACCGCCTCAAAATATCGTATAAAAACGAACCAACAAAGAAATGTAGATATCCAAGGTGAAACGATACCCACTCTTTTATTAAAAAGAAAAGAAAACAAATTTACCATTGAATATACTATTGATAATAATAAAGAATCCGAACGTCATTTTAGATTAATGGTTTTCAATAACGAGGGAATTATTCCATTTAAAATTCATGGAAGAAAGTTCAATTATTATGATGTGACTATGAAAAAAGAGTCATCCAAGGTGATGCAATTAGATTTCTTTTTAGATAAAGTTGCTGAGATGTCAGACCTTATTATAATCAATATTGATAAAGATTTTCGTCATTATTACGTCGATCAGTTGGGTGCAATACGTATACTCGCTACGGCACAGAGCAATTGGTTAAATAAACAGATCCGTTTACCGGCAACGGATAAGGCGCAATATGTTAAAACAGATAGTAAAAAGTCTAATAATGGATCAGAGATCGTTCTTTTGAGCAAAAATAAGATACAGATAAAGCAGGGACAGAATAAAAAGGCATCCTATATTATGGTTGTTCCATTAAATGGTGTTAAATGTGAGCAAATATTTTTATTTGATATGAATGGTCATGTTGTTCCTTTTGGAAACAAAAAATCATTAACCATTGCATCTAAACCCCATCAAGCTGCTGTAATACCCGTGCCAAAAAATATTGATTTCAACACCAAACGTTATTTTTTGCTTACCATAGAAAATCCCAAAGGGGCTGCTTTCCAGAATATCAAATCACTTAAAAAGGGAATGGACAAATATTATAGAAACTTTACTTATTATTATGATCTATACTAAATGGTCTATTTTTATAGTGAGGATTGGTTCAGCGGAAAATCCTATATTCATTCAAAGATCATTCAACAGATGAAAGTACAACGCTCACAAGTGGCATATGCCTTTTCGGAGTTCTGCTGTTTTGGTGAACTTTATTTGCATTAACATGCGGAATGGACATGATTTATTTTCTCTTGGACGAAATCTCATTTTAAAAGTGATCCAGTTTCCTGTTCAAAAATCAATTTATATAAAAAATGGCAATCTCCTTCACGCTGAGGAGATTGCCTATTCCTTTTTATGAGGTTGAGCATAATCATGCACGCTTTTTTATGTGAGCTTTCACCTTTTCAAAGCCCACGCAACACGAAGCCAAATGTTGAAGCGGTCAATATAAGAGCGACAGGACGAAAGTCCATAGGCAAACGAAGGCGAGCAAACCGACGCTGTATTTTAAAACCATTTTCGTTAAAACGGACTCATTGCCTGTTTGGCCGACGGCGGCGCTGGCAATGGCGATGGATTGCGGGGAAATGAGTTTGGCCATCACGCCCCCTGCTGTATTGGCGGCGACGAATAAGGCGGGCTTGGCTCCCAAAATATGAGCCGCTGTCGCTTGAATGGGCGCAAACAATGTATTGTTGTTTACGACCGACCCGGTCATAAACACGCCTATCCAGCCCAAGATCGGCGACAATAACGGGAAGATGTGCCCTGCTTTGGCGACTTCTTCGCCTAAGGCGTTCGTCAAGCCGCCGTAGGTCATTAATTTCGCGATGCCCAAAATGGCACAGATCATCACGATCGGAATCCAAAAATCTTTAACTGTTGTTTGTAAGAGCGAAAAGCCTTTTTTGAAATCTATAGATTTCGTAAGCGCAATGGTCGTTAAGCCGGCGAGCAAAATCGCCGTACCGGTTGCGCTGATCAAGTTGATGCTTGAGATGAGGGACGAACCGGGTATTTTAAAATTCAATACAGTAAAATCTAAAGCTCCGCCTGGTATAAACAAGTTTTTAAATGCCGGCAGGCTCCACACCAAAACGAAGATGCTCAACAGGTAAAACGGCAACCAAGCCTTGATTACTTCACCGATCGTATGTTTTTCGATTTTAACCGTTTGGCCGTTGAGCAAGAAAATATGCCTCGGCTGCCATTTTCTCAGGAATAAGGCCAACAGCCCCATCGCCAATAACGGAGGAATGATATCGGCCAATTCCGGCCCCATCAGTAAGGTGATGAAGGCTTGAGACACGGTATAGCTGATGGACACGACGGAAATGGCCGGCCACACTTCCTTGATGCCCTTGAAGCCGTCGATCAACAAAATGAGTAAAAACGGAATCGTGAAGTTAATGATGGGCAACGTCAACGCCGTCATCCTGGAAACATCCATCGAAGAAACATGGCCGGCCAAATTTAAGGTGCTGATGACCCCGACCGGAATCCCGATGGCGCCAAACGCTCCGGAAGCGCCATTGGCGATGAGGCAGAGCATGGCGGCTTGTAAGGGTTGGAATCCTAAGGAAACCAACAGAACGGCACAAATGGCGATCGGAACGCCGAAACCGGCTGCCCCTTCAAGAAAGGCGTTAAAACAAAAGCCGATGAGCAACAGCTGCAGACGCTGATCTTGTGAAATGCTGGCAATGCTGGCGCGCAATACGTCAAACTTGCCGGTTTCTACAGAGATTTTATATAACCAGACGGCCATGACAATAATATAACCAATGGGCCATATGCCTTGAATCGCGCCTTGTATGACGCTGCCCGACGCCTCGCCGAAAGGCAGTTGAAACACAAACATTGAAATCAGAAACGTCACGGCCAAATTGATTAAAGCGGCATAAATCCCCTTCATTTTGAAGATGGTCAAACACAGCAGGAACAAAATGATCGGAATAGCCGCGACCAGTGCGGAGAGCATAAGATGATGAAAAGGATTATAAGATTGCACCAACATGGCGTATAACTCCCTTTTGTAAGAATTTCTTGGTTGTCAGGAAACTGTTCTTCATTCTGTACCGGAATTTCCGAATGAATACCTCGCGTGCCACGACCAACAAGGCATGGCAGGGATGTTGACGAGGAACCCGGTGTTGATAGACAGGAGAGCAACCGCTTCTCGGATTGCCTGATTAATCTTAATGAACGATGAGAGGTGGTTTTTCCCTCCAAACCAATCATATTGGTTTGAAGGGTTTTTGGTTGTGAAAGTCTTCACAAACTCTCATTTATTCGATCCTGTAAAAAATGCAATGGGGATTTGATGCGATCGCGCCTTGTTGGATTTGTCATGGGGCCCGTTGAATAAATCAAGATGGTTGGTTTAACGAGGATTTAAATCGTTTTTGTCGAATTTGTGTACAAGGCAATCGCCGGTATTATGGAAAATCTTGCATTTGGTCTGTCCGGCTTGGACGAACGTAACGAACGTCTAATGATTTTGCACATGCATGTTTCTTCCGTTTTTCGGTCCGTTGAAACCGAACAACCGTTGGTCCATTTTAACGACATGATCCCATGGGACAGAGTAGGGGTATGTCCATATTTTGAAAACTTATTTTCAGGAAAGAAGGTCTTACCCTTTTCGTATGGCACTTGGCCCATTAGCCATTAAAGAACATATTGAATTAGACGCCAAGCCACTCTTAATCAAGAAAAGCCCGTATCTTCAATTCATTGGTTTTCCGGCTTTCCAAGAAAGGCGCTGTCCCATTCTTTCGCAATGCACCTTTACAAAAAACGTTATGGGGAATCCGTGTTTAAGTGGTGAAGGCCAGATGAGAGACAATAAATAATTAAAATAATGACAATGATTCGATGATGACTATAACCGAGTCAATCGGTTATCGGATCGGGAATCCTATGAACCAAAGATGTCGAATAAATCCGTGCCCAATAAAGGAAAACTAGATGTTCGCAATCACGGTTCAGATGCAAATTGGAGTAAATAAAAGGAAATTATAGGTGAGAGGTTAAAAGGAGGCAAGAAAAATTTGCACAATCTATGGAATCAGCAGATGGATTGTGCATCAAATCCGAATGGGGACTATCTTTTTATTGAATTTGATGATATATAACCAATGACACCGCCATTGAGGTTTTGCTTGCGACAAGATTCAATGGCATATTGCAAATATTTTATCGCAAAGGGACATGATCAGGATTGTTCGGAAAAACAATTTGTTTTAAGTAATATGGGGTTTTCGTATCATGCATTTTGGTGTATGATGCTTTCTTTTCGTACGAAGCAAAATACCTTTCATTGACTCTAATTAAATTCCAAGTATTTTGGTCATTTACTATGATTTTAAGATGACCTGTGTTGTTATTTGGATCATGGGCTATGATCCATACCTTTTTGAAATCTGCATCATGTTCTTTTTTGTCTATTATGATTTCAGAATCCGTGTCTTTATAAAACAATTTTCCTTCTGCAGCGGCCTTTTGATGGTGGTGAATTATAAATAGTGCCATAGCCATCCCACATAAAAGGGGAGTTGCTATGAATATGAACATATAAATATTTTTCTTTATTTTAAAACATTCCTTTCACTTTTTTATTATATTAACGTAAACTTTTGTCAGCAGGTCATGGGTTAGACAAGAGAACCGTAAAACGGTTTCGGCCCGGAAATCATCCCCGCTCCCGCATTCAGCCCAAGAAGGTGAAATCATTCGGGCGGATGGCGGGAGATTCCTTGTCGATGTGCACGTTCGCTTTTTTACGCCGCGGCGATGGCCCCGTCTTTTCAACGGCGGATTGCAGCGCCCTTAAAATCAACTGCATGGAGATAAGGGTGATCGTGAACATGATGAGCGGGGCGAAAGGGATCCACGGCGTCGTCGTGAGTTCGTTGAAGGAGCTCCCGATAAGGCCTGACCATTCGCCGGACATGGACGAGTATTCCGTAACGCCGATGCCGTTGGCGACAAACGTCCCCCCGAAAAACAATTTTAAGAGGCCCAAGTGGATGAGGATGACGAGCACCTGTATCATTTGTTGGGCGAAATGAACCCATATTTTCGGGGCCAAATGGGGCAGGACATGTCTTTTTAGAATATGGAATCTCGAAGCCCCCAAAATTTTCACGCCGGCCATATAATCTTGATTTAAAATATATTGCGTTTCGTTGCCGAAAAACAAAGAAGCCGTAGGAATGGCGATCACCGTCAGGATGGCGATTTCGAAGCCGATTCGCTGCGCGGGGCTGTATTGAAACTGGCTGGTGACGCTGTTTTCCATGATCACCGGAGACAACAGGATGTAAGCCAATAAGGTCATCGGAACGTAACTGAAGGCGTCGATGAGTTTGGGAAGAAACCGGCTCAGCCGGGTAAAATAAATGCCGTAAATCAGCCCGAAAAGTAAGGAAAGGATCAGCCGAAGCCCGGCGATCAGTAAGGTAATGCCGATCGTATATTTTGCGCCGATCATCAACCTGTAAAACAAGCTGTAGCCCTGCCTGTCCGTGCCGAACGGCGGATAGAGAAGCGGCGAGAGCGGCGCTTGATCGATCAAATTGCCGTGCTTATCGTACAGCAGCATTTTCCGGGGGATGTCCCCGTGCAACGTTTTGGTGAGAATAAAGCTGGCGACAAGGAGGATCAAGATGATGGAAAACCCTACGATAAAAAGCGGATCCTTCAGCAAACGTTTGATCAAACGAGATCCATCCTCTCTTTTGTGACTTTGGCGATGACCAGCTGGCAGACGGACAAAACGAGGAAAATCGGCACAAAGAACAATAAAAGGCCGACCGTGAACGTCACGTTGGAGGGGTACTTTAACATAAAGTTCGTTAACCCGAAGATGTTAAACACATACTCGATCACGAGCAAGTTCGATAGCATAAACCAAAAGATATACTTCGTTTCCGAAAAGATCCGCACCAAGGCGTTCCGGAAGATGTGCCCGAGCAAGACCGTTCTTGGCGGCATCCCTTTTCCCTTTGCCAATTCCACATAAGGCTTTTCGCTTTCCTCTATGAAATCAATCAGCATCATTCGATACAGCATGATGACGGGCAAAAGGCTTAAAACGAAAACGGGCAGAAAAATCGGTTGATCGTTATAAGCGGCGACATTAAATAAAAGCAAGTGGGTCTTTTGATAAATATAGATCACGCCGATTTGCATGGCGGCTAAGATCACGACATCGGGGATCGCTTCGAGAATAAACAAAATGAAGCGCACGGCATTGATGAACCGCCCCGGAAGCAGCAGGGTGAGATACGTTAAAACCAAAGCGATCAAGCAGGCGATGATGAAAGACAAAAATAAAGTGAGCAAGGAATGAAGCCACGGGCTTAAAATCGCGGGAAAAAGGGGCCGGGTCGTCCCTAGGTCGTTATAGGTCAAATGCCATGGGCTGGCCAGATTTTTCATGAGATCCGCCAACGCTCTCAAATAACTGGCGAAATCCAAGTGTATGCCGTTGAACAACGAGGGTGACGAGCCGATCAGGAGCAAGCTGATGACGATACATAAGAATTTTTCCAAGACGATGTAACCGCTGCGAATACAAACCGCCCCCTATTTTCTTTTAATTTATGTAAGGTAAAATATTAAAATAATTTGTTTACATATTACCAAATGATTGATAACATGTAAATGACATGGGCACCCAAAAGGGAACGGCCAAAAGGGTGGCGTTCGCTACCATGAGCCGCGGCGGATGCCGTTCACATTGGATGACCGTCTCCGTAAAACCATGTTTTCACACTCCTAAAAACGATGCATTATCACTCATGATCGTGATGGGCAAACCGCACCGTGCCTGAAAGCGTGAAATCGTATGGAATACGACCTTTCATGGAGGGAGGGCCAAAATTGAAAAGAGTCGGATATTTTCTCCTGTGCCTTTGTTTCCTGTTGCTTTTTTCGTCGGCTTGTTCGGATCAAGCGGGCCATTCAAAGGGGCCTAAAGAGGGGTATACGGTTGCCCGGGCTACGAAAGACGGCCATGTCGTGATCGAACATTTGAGCGACCAATTCGGGGAGATTGCTCAAGGAGCGGTGAAGACGAAAAATCTCGGAAAAGCCTTTGCCTTCATAGAGTCCATGAACCATGGCCAGGACAGCCATCTTAAAGTGACAATCTTTAACAAAAACGGAAAGTCGTACACGAATGACTTAAGTTATGACGGCGGCGCCATTGTTTTCAATAATCATTACGGCGGCTACAACCTGCCTCCGGGAAAATATAAGTGTAAAGCTCTGTCCCCGAGGAACGGCATCTTTTATTTGGAATCTTGTACGGATGAAAAGGGCCAAAACATATCAACGGCGATCGCGATCATCAGCGACAGCCAGTCCTTTAAGGACGCCGAGCAGAAAGCGGATACTAAATAATGGTGTTTTGTTAGGCGAAGATCATAACCCTTAAAATGAACCGGCCGACTGAAGCACGGCTCCCGAACGACCTCGGTGTACCGTCCATGGCATGACCAATAAAAATGGAATGGACACCGTTGCCACAATTAACCGGGATGAGCGGGATCGTTTATTCAGGGCCTGCGCCGGGCCAATCGTTCCGCCTAGGCAATCTGTGATCGATACCGCGATCCGTTTTGCCGGCCTTTTTCTTCTCTCGTTCGCAACGACCGGCACCGAGCGGTTGGCGGAGCCGCGCCGCTTGAAAGCAGAACCTTTTCGGCCACTCGTTCAGTCCCCCAATTTTTTACAATCACCCGTGCAGGGTGGCTTCGTTTATTGTAAGATGGCATTAACCCTTGGCGCTTTCCTCCTTGTGTGATTAAGGGTTTGGCCCATGCTCAGGCGATCAGAGAGCGCCGCATGGTCTTTTTGATGTTTTCCCGTTTTGGCTCAAGGCTATGGAACTTCGCCTATTGGGAATCAAGAGGAAGGCCTGTTGAATGGTCGCGCGTGGTATGAAAGAATAATATGCGATGAGGCGATGGATGGAGGTCAGTTCCTTTGCCAGCCCGGGCAGATAGCGAGAAAACCCGATTGAAACACATCGGCTTAGATTTTGATGACACGCTTGTAGATATGCGGAAATCCATGGTACAAGTCTTGAATCGGCTGCATCATCAAACCGTCATTTATGAAGAGATTGAAGTCCTTGCCGTTTCAACGTTGTACGGGTATTCCTATGATGAATATGTAGACTTTTTTACGAGAAACCAAAAGATCCTGCACGCCGTAGCCCCCTTTCCCTATGTCCAAGAAGTCCTTGCCAAATTAAGCGCAGAAGCCAAATTGTCCATAATGACCGGAAGGCCTGAAGAATGGATGGGTTCCGTCAAGGAGTGGGTCGAACGCCATCATTTGCCGATCGATGCGATTCTCTGTGCGTCACGGTATCCGAATAGAAAAGCCGAATGCGCCTCCCTCCATCAGGTCACGCTATTTATTGAAGACAATCCGGCCGATGCCTTGGCCCTTGCAGAGAGCGGTATAGATGTATTGCTGCTCGATAAACCTTATAACCGTGAATGCCGCCACAAACGCATGACAAGAGTTAAAGATTGGGAGGCGATCGGCCGATTATTATTCAGCTAAAGCCCTCTGGGATTAAGGCGTTTCTTTCGGCTATCCAATAAATATCCGGCACGAAAGATCAAAACTATAAGGGTATAAAAGCCCCTCCGAATCCGAGATAAAGCCGGATGAATCGTGAACATCAAGGAGCCGCGGCCGAGATTGGCCGTTTGCGCGCGGCGTTCAGCGAACGAACCAGACCTTGCCACACCGCTTTGATGCACTTGAACAACAAGATTGGAAATGGGGAGATACAACCGATGTTAGCCGTCATTGAAAAAGTTGAAGAAGGATATCTCGCGCGCTTTGATCGTGTATTCAAACATTCCGCGGCGAACGTGTGGGCCGCGTTAACGGAGAATGACCGGCTGCCGAAATGGATGCCCAATCTTCGAGTCAAAGACCTTCGAAAAGGCGGTTCCATAACGTTTGATATGATGGACGGAACGAATTTTGACTTAACGATTACCGATTTCCTCCAACATTCGGTTTTGGAATTTACGTGGGGCGACGGCCGTGTTCGGTTTGAAGTCTATCCAAAGCCGGAGGGCTGCCTATTGGTGCTGAAGGAGTTTTTCCCCGCATTAAATGACCATACAGCCAAAGATTTGCCGGGCTGGCATGTCTGCCTGGATGTTTTAAATGCGTTATTGAATGGCCGCGAGATGGACTTCCCCAGAGGCGATTGGGAAAAATGGCACGAAAAGTATGCCGGTCTCGTCGATCGAATGAAAAGGGAATCGGAACGATAAGGGAGTCCGACCATATGCAAAAGCCGTTGAACGGGTGACGATGGCCATAAAAGAGCTGGGTATTTCCAATTCCTGGGCATGGCGGTCTTGACCTGAAAAGAATGGAAATATATAATTTTGAACCAAACAAAAGATCAGGCGATGACCAAAGACACGATTCCCTTCGCGGGCTGTCCAGAGAGAGGAGCCACCGGCTGAAAGCTCCTTCAGTCACCGGATGTGGAATTACCCCTTTGCAGCCGTGGCGTTGAACCCGTTGCCCCATTCGGCGCGGCAGTAAACGGCACCGCTTCATCCCCGTTACCGGATGCGGAATGAGGACCGGGCATTGCCACAGGTCAAGGACTTTGGCCGGAGATCGGCAAGCTTGGTCGAACGAGGGTGGAACCACGAGCCGAACGCACTCGTCCCTTGGACGCGGTGCGTTTTTTTGTTGTTCAAATAAAGATCAAATGAACGGAGGCATGTGCATGGCTATTAAAGTGACGCTGCCCGACGGCGCGGTCCGGGAGTTCGCGCGCGGCACGACGATTGAACAAGTGGCGGAGTCCATCAGCGCCAGTTTAAAGAAAAAGGCGGTCGCCGGAAAAATCAATGGTGAATTGGTCGATTTGAGTCGCCCGATTGAAGCGGATTGTCAGGTTCACATCGTCACGCTCGACAGCGAAGACGGTTTGGCCGTTTATCGGCACAGCACGGCGCACTTGCTGGCACAGGCCCTTAAGCGCCTATACGGAGCTAAGGTCGTCAAGCTCGGCATCGGCCCGGTCATCGAAGACGGGTTTTACTACGACATCGACATGGATCAACCGCTCTCAAGCGACGACCTGGCCGCCATCGAAAGAGAGATGGAGAAGATCGCGCAAGAGGATCTGCCGATTGTCCGCCGTGTCGTCAGCCGTGAAAAGGCGATTCGGACGTTTGAAGCGCTTGAAGAACCATTCAAGTTGGAACTGATTCGCGACTTGCCCAAAGAGGCGGTCATTACCCTTTACGAACAAGGCGAGTTTGTCGACCTTTGCCGCGGCCCGCATCTGCCGTCCACCGGCCGCATCAAAGCGTTCAAGCTGCTGAACGTGGCAGGCGCTTATTGGCGCGGGGACTCGAAGAATAAGATGCTGCAGCGCATTTACGGAACGGCCTTTCCGAAAAAAAGCCAGCTCGATGAGCATTTGCGTCTGCTTGAGGAAGCCAAAAAACGTGATCACCGCAGGCTGGGCAGAGAACTCGAATTGTTCATGTTTTCCGAAGAAGCGCCGGGCATGCCGTTCTACTTGCCGAAGGGCATGGTCATCCGGTTGGAGCTTGAAAACTTCTTACGCGAACTGCAAACAAGGCAGGATTACGAAGAAGTGCGCACGCCGTTTATGATGAATCAACGGCTGTGGGAACAGTCCGGCCACTGGGACCATTACCATGAAAATATGTACTTTACGGACGTCGATGAAACGAAATTCGCTCTGAAACCGATGAACTGTCCGGGGCACATGCTGATTTTCAAAAACAGCCTGCATTCTTACCGCGAGCTGCCGATCCGGATTTCCGAGTTCGGCCAGGTGCACCGCCACGAGTTGTCGGGGGCTTTGAACGGCATGATGCGGGTGCGCACGTTCTGCCAGGATGACGCCCACATCTTCGTGCGGCCCGACCAGATCGAAGAGGAAATCGGCCGTGTGATCGCGTTGATCGACCGGACCTACCAGGTGTTCGGTTTTGATTACAAAATTGAACTGTCGACCCGCCCCGAAAATTCGATGGGCTCCGAAGCGTTGTGGAACCAGGCGGAAACCGCGCTTCGCAACGTGCTGGAACGGCGCGGGATCGCCTATCAAATTAACGAAGGGGACGGCGCTTTCTACGGCCCCAAGATCGACTTTCACATCTTTGACGCCTTGAAGCGGAGCTGGCAGTGCGCGACGATCCAGCTCGATTTTCAGATGCCGGAGAAGTTTGACCTGTCGTACATCGGCGCCGACAACCGGAAATACCGGCCGGTCGTCATTCACCGGGCGGTATACGGTTCCATTGACCGGTTCATCGGCATTTTGACCGAACATTACGGCGGCGCGTTTCCGCTCTGGCTGGCGCCGGTGCAAGTGAAGCTGTTGCCGGTAGCGGCTGACTACATGGACTACGCGCTTCAAGTGAAGACCACGCTGGAAGACGCGGGCATTCGCACGGAAATCGACGGGCGCGACGAAAAGCTGGGTTACAAAATTCGCGAAGCCCAGCTGCAGAAAGTACCTTACATGCTGGTGCTCGGCGGGAAAGAAGCGGCCTCCGGCACGGCGGCCGTCCGCAAACGCGGCGAAGGGGACCTCGGATCAAAAAGCGTGCAGGAAATCGTGGCGCAGATTCGTGAAGAAATCCGGGAAAAAAAGTGATCGCCATCGCCCGTGCGCGCTTCAAGAGAAAGGGCCCATTGCGGTCGCTAGGGCGGTTGCGGCGGCGGGGCATGGGGCATCACAGAAAGAGGTGCTCGAACATGAAAGGCACATAAAAGCACATCCTGAAGGGATAGATGGCGCCCGCTTGGGATCGGCGGATGCCATCAGGCGCTTCTTTCAACGGACGGATTCCGTGCGGCATGAGCGGACGATCCGCTCGCAATCCCTTCACGTTTTAATCGAATGGGGGCATTTCTTTCATTCCGAATCATCGGATTAGGAAAAGGGCGGCCTGACTGAAAAAATCAAATTGACGGAGTTTCTCTTCTTTATTAGAATTGAGATAACGAATGGAAACGGAGGTGGGGAAGGTGACTCAAACTGGTTTTGGCACGGCCGCTTTCATGACCTATTTGTGGATTCGTCGTGCCATTTTTTCCGTGGCATGTGTTCAACGGGATTCGTATGCCCTTTTTTACACATGTCCATAGAAAAAAACCAGTAAGAGACATCTCCCCACATGTTGCTTTCAAGGCGGCGGAGCTTGGCTCTGTCCGCCTTTTTTGATGTCTCTTCTGCACGGAGGAAGAGATAGACATGATTATATGCAGTCTGCAAAGCGTCACGTTAACTTACGGCGCCGATACCCTATTTAACGATTTATCGTGTGAAATCAAACAAGGCGAACGGATCGGCCTGATCGGACGGAACGGAGAAGGGAAAACTTCGCTTTTAAAATTGATGGCCGGGCACATCCCACCGGGACAAGGGCTTGTGACGTGGAAAAAAGGCCTTTCGATCGGTTTTCTGGAACAAATGCCGGACGTGGAGGCGCATAGGGACGTCCGAGCGGTCTTGTTGGACGCCTTTCAAGACCTCCTAAATATAAAACAGCAGATGGCGGCGCTGGAACGACGGTTGGCCCAAGTGCCGGCCCCGCCGACGCTGGACGCCGATTTGCAAAAGTATGGCCTGCTTCTAGAACGGTTTCAACAAAAGGGCGGTTAAGAGATCGAGGCGAAAATCGAGCGCGTCGCCACCGGTTTGCACATCGCGCCATGGCTTGAAAAAAAGTGGGGGCAGTTGAGCGGCGGCGAGAGAACGAAGGTCGGGCTGGCGAAACTGTTGTTAAAAGAACCCGATTTTCTGTTGCTGGATGAACCGACCAACCATTTGGACGTGCCCGCCATCGAATGGTTAACCGATTTTCTGAACCGCTATCACGGGACAATGATCATCGTTTCCCATGATCGCTATTTCTTGGATGAAGTCGCCACCAAAGTTTTTGAGCTCGAACAAGGGGCGCTTCAAGTTTACCATGGCAACTACACGCGTTACGTTCAGGAAAAAGAAGAACGCATCCTGCGCGAGTTTCAACAGTACCAAGACCAGCAAAAGAAAATCAAAAAAATGAAAGAAACGATCAAGCGTTTAAAAGAATGGGCGAACCGCGCCAATCCCCCGAATGCCGGCATGCATCGCCGGGCGAAAAGCATGGAGAAGGCGTTGGCCCGAATTGAAGTGTTAAAAAAGCCTATTATGGATCCGAAAAAGATTCGCCTTGATTTTTCCATGGATGGCCGCAGCGGCAAGGATGTCGTCGTGCTGGAGGACGTGAGCAAGCGGTTCGGCGATCGCGAGCTCTTTTCCGATGTGAACATGCACGTCCGCTTTCGAGAGCGCGTGGCGATCGTCGGCGCAAACGGCAGCGGGAAAACGACGTTGCTCAATATCATCATGGGCGCCGAAGCGGCGGATGGCGGCCGCGTGGCATTGGGCAGCGGGTTGTCGATCGGCTACCTTTCCCAACATACCGCCGAACTCGACCCGGAAAGGACCGTTTTAGAGGAGTTTCGCGACAAAGTCCCGATGGCAGAAGGCGATGCCCGGATGACCCTGGCCCGGTTTCTCTTTTATGGGAATGCCGTGTTCCGGAAAGTGAAAGACCTCAGCGGCGGTGAGCGGATGCGGCTCCGCTTGGCGCAGCTCGTCCATCAACGTCACAATCTGCTCATCCTCGACGAGCCGACCAATCATCTGGACATTGATTCAAGGGAAGCGTTCGAGGAAGCCTTGATGGAATATCCGGGAACGGTCATCGCCGTCTCCCATGACCGCTATTTTCTGGATCGCCTCTTTGACATCACGTATTGGATCGCTCATCGCCGATGCACGCGCTATGAAGGCAACTATACCTTTGCGAGAGAAAAGCGCCGCCATTTAACGGAAAAATAGAGGCGCGCCCGCCGTTTCGTCGGCGTGTTTTGAAAAAGGCGACATTGAAACAAGGAAGTTTATAGCTCCATCGCTGCAAAAGAATGGCCATTTCCCCATCAAGATTAGGGAAATGGCCATCCTTTTTATGCGGTTCGACTTGCTGTTTGTTTAGGAGTTCGCTTCAGCCTGTTTAGAAGGTTTCCCCGTGTTCATTGAAGAAGGTTTGGATGTTGGCGGTTTTACCGTATTCGGCTTTATTGGCGTTCGAAGCGACTCCACCGAAGAGCACCGCAGCGACCAAGGCCAAACCGACAAATCCGAAAACCAGCTTTTTCATTTTAACGCTCCTTTTTCTAAAAGTTTTTGTTTGGCTTCGTGAGCCAAATAGAAATAATGACTGCTTTTGTCATATTTCCCTTTTTCATGAAAGTATGCGGCGAGTTGTTCAGCGTAATCCTGAACAAAGCCAAATAATCCTTCCTTGTTGAAGTAAGCCATGCCTTCTTTCACTGCCGATTCCAATTCTTCTTCATTCGCCGCATGATTCAGCTTATCCAAGATTGTGAGATGGTGTAAATATTCCTCGTTGTTGGTTTCTCTGCAAATATTCAAGCCTTCCCGCAAAAAGCGGTCGGCGGTTTCAGTGTCACCGATTTTAAAATACTCGCGGGCTAAAAGATAGGTGGATTTATGTAATTGATACCCCGTTTCGTAAACTTCATGAAGGTATCGGATGGCGACCTTGGATAAGGTGGGTTGGTCCGCGTACATCAGCCCCAGGTTATAGCGAACCAATAAAGCCAGCTGCTCATGTTGGTGTTTGAGGACGATGTCCAAAGCCAAGAGAAAATGTTCTTCCGCTTCTTCAAAATACTTAATGGTCGTGTACGACAACCCTAAGATGTTTTCACAGCCGGCAATTTTTATTTTGTAATCGTCGTATTTCGCGAAAACCTCTTTCGCTTTTAGCGCATAATGGACAGCGAGCAAGGGCTGACGGATGTAGTAGTAAAAGTTTGCCAAAGAATAGTGGAATTCGGCTTCTTCTAATTCGTCTTCCACATACTTTAGCAGCGATTCGGCGGTTATGTAATACTCCTTGGCTTCCGCGTATTTCCGCCGATTGGATAATAAGAGCGCCTTGAAAAAATGATAGTAATAATTGATTAATTCTCCATTCTTCTTATAAAACCCTTCAAATTGCTTCATTATTTTTTCGGCTTCGCTCAGTTTATCGATCAATAAGTAATACCGGACGTTCAATAAGTAATAAAAACTGAGCTGAACCGCATCCTTCTTGATCAGATCCAATTGGTCGTCGACGTCAAACTTCAGTTTATGGGCCTCTTGAAGATTCTGTAGTCGAATTTCTTTATACCAACGAGTGAATAGATCCATCATTTGCTCATTGGATGTTCGGACAAACATTCGGGGCGGCCTCCGTTTTTCCAAATGACATTCATCTATTACAATAATAGCATTAATTAACAAAAAATATTTTGGGAAAATTATTTAAATTGATGCTAAACCAATTGGGGCACTCGTGTTCTTTTTTCCATAAACCTTTTCTATTGTTTTGCAAAGGTTTTGTTCAAGGTGCAACATCCTGTCCAAGATCCGCCTTCCGGTTAGCGAATTTGCCAAATCCGAGAGCATCATTTACCAATGAACATCGGTTTATTTTAATTCGTAAGGCGATATCAATGTTGAAGTTAAATGCCGCCAAAATGACGGTTAAATGAAGAATATGACTTGATAAATCGAATCTCTATTTTTCAGGAGTTCTCAAAAAAGTCTACTAACTATGATGCGATATAAGAAAGTTTGTAGTAAGAGGGGGATTTTGGTGAAGAAAGTTTTGGGGTTGGATATTGGGATTAGGTCCGTGGGTTGGGGCATCATCGATCACGAAACGGGAGAAATTATTGATGATGGGGTGTGCTTAAGTCTGTTCGACAAACCCGTTGGAACGCCTGAACCGAGAGATTCGCCGCCGAATCCATAGAGACCGTATTGGTGGGATCCGCTTGGCAACGGTGCCGTGTTCTGTCATGCGCACCATTTTAAGCCAGGTTCCCAAGTCTTCTCAAATGATTATGTATCTATAACATTATGATTTTACAAAAAATGTAATATATTGGTATTCAAAAATCTACCAAAGGCTGTTGTTTTTGATCGTTCTCATGGTAGTGGCAATTGGTCGATGATCCTTGCCGTCAGCTTAACGCTTTTTGGATGCTCACACATCTGCATAGCGCCCATAATTCACTTCCCGCGGCGTCTAGTTGGCCGTCTCCCGGTCGCTCGTCTACGTTGTTGGATGATCAAAGCGCCCAGTGCGACCCGGACGGACAAGGCCTTTTGGCCTTTCATCGATTTCTTAAAGGATTGAGCGTATTTTTCTTCGACTTTCCACCAAAGAATCAATTGGGCGAGTTTGACCCAACGATTGTCTTTATTCAATTTGCCGCCAAACGGCAAGAAAAAGTCATCCGGCAAAATAAGTTGGTTTTCCGTTCTTTTATACAAAGCAGGTGCCTCCAAGTGCAAGGTTTTTGCATAATAGGTGATAAAAACCCTTGTATTCGATTTCGACAAACAGGGATGAAAATCCTTGTAAATAAGGGGAATTTTATTTTTCAGCAGTCCTTATTTATTTCCTCTTTTGCATATTACTTTGCAAAAGATTGCATTAATTTCTCGGTTCCAAAGAATTATAAATAAGGTGAAAGGATTGATGCAAAAGGCCAAAGGGCCATTCATGCGGATGTGTACGTTCTCCAACGGTAAGATTTTCAAAATGAAAAACGGGTGGAGGATTCATAGATACAGAATCGGATGATCACCATACAATGAAGGAGGATTTCATCGTGACGAATTGGCTCAATTTGGATGACAAAGTTGCGGTGGTCACTGGCGCTGCTTCAGGCATTGGCTCATACATCGCAAGGGAATTTTCCAGAAACGGAGCCAATGTAGTGGTCGCTGACATGAAAGTGGAAACCCGTTTTGCCGAGGACGGTATTTATCATTGTCATTGCGACATCACAAAAAGAGAAGATGTGGACATGCTCATTCGCCAAACATTGGAAACGTTCGGGAAACTAGACATTTTGGTTAACAACGCTGGCATCAATCTCCCCAGGCTACTTGTCGATTACAGGGGGGAAAGGCCAGAATACGAACTAAATGAAAAAGATTTTGATTTGATGATGGCTGTCAACGTCAAGGGTACTTTTCTTTGCGCGCAAGCGGCGGCGCGGGAAATGATTAAACGGAAACAAGGAGTAATCATCAACATCAGCTCCGAATGTGGCCAAGAAGGATCCGTCGGTCAAAGCTGCTATGCGGCGACGAAAGCGGCTATAATGGGTTTCACCCGTTCATGGGGAAAAGAGTTGGGGAATTTCGGTATCCGTGTAGTTGGAATTGCGCCGGGGATTGTGGAAAAGACCAATTTGCGGTCTGACGCCTATAATGAGGCTTTGGCCTATACCCGGAACACGACCGTTGAAGGTTTGAATACGAATTACGTCAAATCCATCCCCCTAGGACGGGAAGGAAAATTGGATGAAATCGCCTATCTCGCAGCCTTCCTTGCCTCGGATCGGGCGAGTTACATTACTGGGACGACTATCAACATTTCCGGAGGCAAATCACGTGGTTGATTGGTAGCCAAAACGCATCGTACATCTTTCAATAACAAAAAATGTAATAAAATAATTTTGATAAATTAATATCCACCTTGCACATTTTACGGGAAGGTGTAATCGATGGCTGTCATTTTTGAAAGTGATAAGCATCTACAAATCTTGGATATGATCGACAAAAAAGATTATCTCACTCCGGAATATTTGGCCAAACAAGTAAAATCAGTCAACGGTCTGTATTTAATTACATTGATCGGTTGAATGCGGATCTCGAAGGGATCGCGGCCATCCGGAACAAACGAGGAAAGGGGTACTTTTTGACGGTTTTCGACAGGCAAAAATTCAAAGAAGTGATACGGCAAAACAAGGAACGTACCACCAAAAATGATAGCCTTATCAAGCGCATCGCTTTCATTGTTGGATGTTTGATCAGGGAAAATGGCATCAACACCCTGGATGAATTGGCCTATGAATTGAATCTTGGCCGATCGACATTAGTCAAAGATTTGAAAAAGGCATCTGTGCTATTGAATCCTTATGATTTGAAAATAGCAGGAAAACCCAACAAAGGATTGAAAATCGAAGGCAGCGAGTTGTCCTTGAGGATTTTCATCATTGAGCATCTTTATGAGTATTTGTATAGCCACTCAGCCATCGAGAAGAAAGTGGAAAATGCCCTGCAGGAAATTATCAAAAAGTGCGATCTGGAAGCGGCTACTGAAAAACGGTTCGTTCGTACAATTGTCGTCATGTTGGATCGATTACAAGGAGGACATCGGATCAACCTTGAGGAGAAATACCAGAAATTGTTCGAGACGACGGGATATGGCATCGCCAGGGAAGTCGCGATGGAGATTGAAAGGCATTTCTCGATATACATCCCTGTACAAGAAGTGCTCTTTCTTACCATTCCCATCGTTGGTAGAAGGACTCCCACCGACATCAATTCGGTGGCCAATATCACCGTCCCTCCAGAGATTACAGATTTGCTCAACACCATCGTGAATCGAATCGATGATGAGATGAACATCTTGCTGGATTTGAAAAACATTGAGAGGGAATTGGAATACCACTTGTTTTTCATGGTAAATCGTTTGATTTTTGGCATCCATTCCCCGAACCCCCTTCTGAACCAAGTGAGAGAAAAATATCCTTTAGCTTTCAAAATGGCAGAAATCGCTGGGGAAGTTATCCATGAAAAAATCGACCTGAAACCTTCTTTGGATGAGTTGGGGTATTTGGCCCTGTATTTCGAAATTTCTTTATATGAAAATGATTTCAAAATTAAAAGTTTCCAACGCGTGGCGGTCATATGCGGTACAGGGAGGGGCTCGGCCAAACTCATTTCCATCCAGCTACGGAAGATTTTAGGTAATAAACCCGTCATCGACCTTTATTCCGATAAAGAGGCCGATCCAAGAGTTTTGTCGAAATACGATATGGTTTTTACGACGGTTCCCTTGAACTATTCTCTTGAAGCGCCCGTAATCAAGATCGACGAAATCTTCGACGAGGCGAAAATCACCAGGCAGATTGAAAACCTTGTTTATTTACAAAGCCGCCACAAAATGGAAACGCCCTTGCATGACTCTTCTTTGTTGAGCATTCTCCTTTCTAAAGAAAGGTTTTATGTGTTGGATTCGAAGGACTATTTTGAAAGCGTTTTATTCATGGCGAGGGATTTGGTGGAAAAAGGATTCGCCGATAGCGGTTTTCCCGGACGATTGATCCAAAGGGAAGAAAAATCAACGATGGTTTACGATCATTGCATAGCCTTACCGCACACGGTCAACTTTGCGTCAAGCCATATCATCGTTTCGGTGGGCATCTTTCCGAAGGAGATTTTTAAAGATGAGAAACCGATCAAAATCATTTTCCTATTGGCGCTTCCGGAAAAGGCCGATGAAGAGGAGGCATTGCTGATCAAAGTTTACGATGAAATCATGAGAATTTCCCAAAACGAAAAATGGATCTGCCAATTGAGCGATTGCCTGACCTTTGAGAAATTCTTGCTCCATTTAGGTGATCATTAACACTTTCGAAAAAGGAAGAGGTGAAGTGAATGTTAGAAATGCTAGAATTGGCTATATTTATCGGCGGAGCCTTCATTATCCAGCAATTATTGGGATTTATCCAGATCAAGCATTTCACAAAAGAATATGTGAAACTGAGAAAAATAGGAAAAGTCGCCATCGGAAGGAGGCCAGGGAAGTTAAGGGCAGGGGCAATCGTCATGTTTGCCATCAACCAGGCAGGGAAAATCCTAGAAGCAAAAAAATTACAAGGTGTGACGATCCTGGCACGGATGAAGAAACTGGAAGGTTTTGAAGGAAAATATCTGAATCGATTGACATCATCCGACATGGTCCACTGCAACAAGCCGCTCAGGATGGCCATTGAAGATGCGAAAAAAAATTACCGGACGGTTATCACAGGAGGGACCATCCCAGAAAAACCAAGTCCATTGAAAAGCATTTTATTAAAAGCAGAAAAAATGGTTGTTGCAAAAAAATCATGAACCAGGGGTGATAGAGTATGGAATATTTGGTAAAAGCTGCGGAAGTTTTCATGAATTTGTTCCAAACCGGCGCTAAGACGTTCATCAGTTGGATGACCGGTATCGTTCCTGTCGTTTTGATGCTTTTGGTTGCTATGAATACCTTAATCCAACTGATTGGACAGGAAAAAATCAATGCGTTGGGCCGGATTTCTGCGAAAAACCCCATAATGAGGTACATGGTCCTTCCCTTCGTCGGTGCTTTCATGCTAGGTAACCCGATGAGCTTGTCGTTGGGCAGGTTCTTGCCGGAAAAATACAAACCAAGTTACTATGCGTCCGGCGCCTATTTTTGTCATACGAGTAACGGCTTGTTCCCGCACATCAATCCGGGTGAATTGTTTGTCTGGCTCGGTATCGCCCAAGGGATCAAAACCCTCGGACTAAATACTGCGGATTTGGCGATTCGCTACCTGTTGGTCGGTCTCGTGATGAATTTCTTCGCAGGATGGATCACCGACTTCACAACGAAGATGGTCGAAAAACAACAAGGTATCACCTTGAAATCAGAAGTCGATTTCTAACCAACGAAAGGAAGGATGAAAATTATGGCAAATTACCGTTCTGTGAAAGTAGTCAAAGGAACCGGTGGTTTTGGCGGTCCGTTAATCATAACCCCTACAGAAAAAAGGAACAAAATCGTTTATATCACCGGAGGCGGAGCGAAACCAGAAATCGTGGATAAATTGGCGGAACTGACCGGTGCAATCCCAGTGAATGGGTTCAACACGAAGGTGCCCGATGAAGAAATCTGCGTTGCCGTTATCGATTGCGGCGGCACGTTGCGCTGCGGGATCTACCCGCAAAAAAAGATCAAGACGATCAATATCATGCCCACCGGCAAAGCAGGTCCGCTAGCAAAATACATCACGGAAGACCTCTATGTGTCTGCTGTCGGCCTCGATCAAATCACTCCGGTGGACTTGGAAAGTACTGCGGCTGCCGAACCAGAGGAAGCTGTCACCGCTTCCCAGACGGAAAAGGAATACACCTACAGCTCCGACAAAAAAGTTTCTCAAACATTAGCGGAAAAGGAGAACAAAAGCCTATTGACGAAAATCGGCCTCGGGGCAGGGAAAGTGATTAACACGTTCTATCAAGCAGCCCGTGATGCAGTGCAAACTATGTTGAACACTATCATACCGTTTATGGCGTTCGTTTCCTTGCTGATTGGGATCATCCAAGGGTCTGGTATCGGCAACTGGTTCGCCAAGTTGATGACGCCGTTGGCAGGAAACATTTGGGGATTGATTTTGATCGGGTTCATTTGTTCGTTGCCGTTCCTTTCCCCCCTTTTGGGACCGGGGGCGGTTATCGCGCAGATCATCGGCACCTTGATTGGCGTGGAAATCGGCAAAGGCAACATCCCTCCCCAATTGGCGTTACCAGCTTTGTTCGCCATCAACACACAAAATGCTTGCGATTTTATCCCGGTCGGTTTGGGTCTTGCGGAAGCCAAACCAGAAACCGTTGAAGTAGGCGTACCGTCTGTTTTGTATTCCCGGTTCTTGATCGGTGTGCCGCGGGTAGTGGTGGCTTGGCTAGCGAGCTTTGGATTATATTCCTAATCGTTGTAATTATGGAAACGGGTTCTGCAAGGTTCGTCATGGATTTTGCAGTCCCTCTTTTTGACAACATCCAGGCAAAACAAAACTTTTTGGAAGAGTGGTAGGGGTAATGGAAGATATCTATGAAACGCAAATTGTGAACATCGGGTGTTATGTTGATGAACTCCAGAAGGAAAAAATGATCGTGCTGTTTGGGGAAAACGCACCGAAGGAATTGAAAGATTATTGCTATTTGATCCGCGTCAATTCGGTGAACGGGGGCATTGTCCCAGGCGCTACGCTTTACCTAGACAGTGAACAGTTTGAAATCACCGCAGTTGGCGATGCAGTGGTTCGGAACCTCAGACAACTTGGGCATATCACCATCCGTTTCGATGGTTCCCGGACGGCGGAACTTCCGGGAACCTTGTACGTGGAGGAAAAACCGATTCCTTCCATCGAGATAGGTACGAAATTGAAAATATCCAAATAAAGTCGCATTTTCAATAGGAGAATGAGGTTCCCCGATACATAATGACTTCGTTTAGCATCGGGAAGAACAACGAGAAAGAAGGATGATCTATGAAACTGTATATCGATTCGGCAAATGTGGAGAAAATAACCAGAATTAATGAATATTATCCGTTAGCCGGCGTGACTACGAACCCCACGATTCTTGCCACAGAAGGGCGACCGTATTTGGAAACGTTGAAAAACATCCGGTCCATAATCGGTATGGACAAGGAGCTTTTCGTTCAGGTGTTGGGGGACAAGGCGGAAGAAATGGTGGATGAAGGGAAGTACATCGTCGATGCAATTTCGGGAAAAGTGGTGGTGAAAGTCCCAGTGACAGAAGAAGGTTTGAAGGCGATTCGTATGCTTTCCGCCGAAAACATTCCCGTTTTGGCCACGACAATTTACACGGGTATGCAAGCTTTGTTGGCAGCCATGTCTGGCGCCAAATATGTTGCACCTTATGTGAACCGGATCGACAATCTGCCCGGCGACGGTCTAAGGGTTGTTTCCAATATTGTCCATATGTTTCTCCAATATGATTTGGGGTGCGAGGTGTTGGCTGCTAGCTTCAAAAATGTCCAACAAGTTTATGATGCCGCGCTGGCTGGGGCCCAAGCAGTCACAGTAAGTCCCGATATCATCGAAAAATTCGTCGCCTTCCCTTCCACGAAAGTGGATGTTTCCGAGTTCCGGCAAAAATGGACGGCCGCATTTGGTAAGGATCATAGCAATTTGGGCTGAAAAGCCCTTTTTTATTTTGATGCCTTGGGTGTTCCCGGGTAGTGTCCCGTCAAGTAGTGTAAATTTATCGAGTGCCTCTACTTAGTGACAAGATTTATTTTTGAAGGATGGATGTTAGGTCCAAAAAGCTCTGTTCGCCAGTGAATTTTGCCATCGACTCTTTGCTAAAGTAACGCCGTCCCACCATCCATTCTTCATGTTGTTCTTTTAAAATGGCTCCCGCAAGACGAATGACCGCGTCACGGTTAGGGAATATACCAACCACTTCGATTCGGCAGCGAATCTCCCGGTTCAGGTGTTCCAACGGGTTAGTCGAACAGACTTGTTTCCAATGCTCATGAGGAAACGCCATATAAGCTAAGACGTCTTCTTCGGCCTGTTTCAGTACCTCCATCGCTTTGGGAAACCGTTCTGCCAGCTGGCGCACCACAAGGGACAGTTGTTGTTTCACAGCGGCTTGCGTCGGTTGGGGCAAATATGGTGCGTACAATCGCCGACACCATCATTTGAGAAGACTTGGGAACCTGGCTTAAAATAGTGCGCATGATAGAACACGGCACCGTTGCCAAGCGGATCCCAACAATACGGTCTCTATGGCCGCCCGAAGCCCTTCATGTGAGTCACTAATGGCTAGTTTAACGCCACGCAGTGCCTTCCCGTAAGAAATCGACATCCCCTTCCAAACCCACTTTTCGAAAGTCCAACAGGGTAAACTTATCAATGGAAGCCATCGAGTTGCACCTCCTACTATTTGAATTGCTTGTCACTTTTAGTAGATTGCACTCGATGGCTTCTTTGTCAATAAATGGATTTAGAATTTACACCACAACTTGATACTTTAACTCAGCGTTTTCGTTTTATCTGAACGTAGTGGGATAAAAAGTGTATTTGCCATTCTCAACGATTGCGCTGATTTGCCCTTTTATCTGGAGTTTACAAGTGTTCATAGTCATGCCATCATTAGGTAAAGAATAATTGAATAAGGAGCAGGGCTTGGAAAATGAAGGCATCGGAAACGAACTTTCTCAAATTCTTACAAGGGACGAAGCAATTCATCATTCCGATTTATCAACGAAAATACAGCTGGACGATTCAGCAATGCCGCCAACTTTGGAACGATATTGTTCGCGCGGCGGAAGATGAAGAGGTTCAAGGGCATTTTGTCGGCTCTATCGTTTATATTGAAAAAGGGTTGTACCAAATCTCTGCCGTACCCCAATTGCTCGTCATTGACGGTCAGCAACGTCTGACCACCCTTTCCTTGTTGTTGATGGCATTGGCCCGGGCGATTGAGGAAAGCGGGAAACCCCATGAAATTACGAAGAAAAAAATCATGAATTATTATCTCGTCAACAATGAAGAAGAGGATGACCTGTATTACAAACTGCTTCTCACGAAAAGCGATAAAGACACGTATATTCAACTGCTTGTCGATAAAGAGCTCTCCGATGACTATTCACAGAGAATTGTGGACAATTACAATTTCTTTGCGAATGTGATCCGAAAGAGCGGAATCGATCTGAACAAGCTTTACCGGGGAATTTCCAAACTCATTATTGTCGATATCGCATTGGACCGGGATCATGACAATCCGCAATTGATTTTTGAAAGCTTGAATTCGACGGGTCTTGATTTGTCGCAAGCGGATCTGATCCGCAACTACGTGTTGATGCAGCTCGAACCGAAAGAACAAAACGAATTGTATATGGATTATTGGTATCCGATGGAGAAAGGATTCGGGGACCTGAACGATACGGCCCTGTTTGACCGTTTTATGCGGGACTATTTGACGGTGAAAACGGGACGGATTCCGAATATCAATCGCGTTTACTCAAGCTTCAAGGAATATGTGCAAAACCAAAAAGGCCGTCATATCAAGGAAATCGTGGCGGATATCTATCGTTTTTCGCAATATTTCGTGAAGCTTGCGTTTCAAAAAGAAAAAGACAAGGAAATCAATGAGGTGCTGGCGGATATTAACACCTTGAAAGTGGATGTCTCCTATCCGTTTTTGCTTGAGTTGTACGATGATTATGAGAACGAGAAACTTTCCAAAGGGGATTTCATCGCCATTCTGAAACTCGTTGAATCGTATGTTTTTCGCCGTGCTATCTGCGGCGTCCCGACCAATTCATTGAACAAGACGTTTGCCAACCTGAGCCGGGAAATCGATAAAGAAAACTACTTGGAAAGCGTTCGGGCAGCCTTTTTGCTCAAAGAGGGTTACAGGCGTTTTCCAAATGACGAAGAATTTGTTCGCGAACTGGTCATCAAAGATGTTTACAATTTCCGCAACCGCAATTATCTTCTGCGGAAGCTCGAAAACCACAATCGAAAAGAAATCATAGATATCGAGAGCTATACCATTGAACACATCATGCCGCAAAACAAAAATTTGTCTCCTGATTGGAGAAAGGATTTGGGTGAAAATTGGGAGGAAATCCATAAAACCTATTTGCACACGCTGGGGAACTTGACGCTGACCCGCTACAATTCCGAGCTCAGCGACCGTCCTTTTAGAGAAAAAAGAGATATGGAAGGCGGCTTTGCCGATAGTCCCCTTCGGCTGAACAGAGGGCTCGCTAAGGTGGAAGTCTGGAACAAAGAAGAAATCGAAAAACGGGCCCAATCGCTTGCCAAATTGGCTCTCGAGATATGGGAGTATCCCCAGTTGCCGGAAGCGGTTTTGGAGAAGTACAATCGGTCACCCGAAGACAATCAGGGAGCGGTCTACACGCTTGCCGACCATACCGAAAATCTTCAGGGCGACCTGTTAAATCTGTTTGAGCATTTAAGAAAACGCATTTTGAACTTGGACAGTTCCATTCGTGAAGAGGCTAAAAAACTGTACATCGCCTACAAAACTGCAACGAATTTCGTCGATATTATCCCGCGAAAAACAAAGCTGCAATTAAGCTTAAATATCCCCTTCGATGAAATCCATGATCCGAGAGGAGTTTGCAGAGATGTGACCCATTTGGGTCGCTGGGGCAACGGCGACGTGGAAGTGACCCTTTCTTCCTTTGATGAAATCGACTATGTAATGTCTCTCATCAAGCAAGCATTTGAAAAGCATAGAGATGAAGATTGAAAACGAAAGCCCCCGGGAAAATCCGAGGGCTTTATTTTCCAAAATAGAAAAATTGCCTCTGTTAACTTTTGCCAGGGCGACCGAAGAAAGCGCAAACTTTAGTCGCCCGGCACTTAATTTACCTTTTAATGAACGGCTTTCTCGTACTGGATCCGGTGGAGTTTGGCGAACAGGCCGTCCCGTCTCAACAGCTCATCATAACGGCCTTGTTCCGCGATGCCGTCTTCGGTCACGACGATGACGCGGTCGGCATTGCGAATCGTTGCCAAGCGGTGGGCGATGATCAGCGTCGTGCGGTTTTCGGCCAGTTCATTCAAGGCGGTCTGAATGATTTTCTCCGTTTCCGTATCTAAAGCGGAGGTCGCCTCATCTAAGATTAAAATCGGCGGGTTTTTCAGGAACATCCTGGCGATCGCGATCCGTTGTTTTTGCCCGCCCGACAGCTTCAAGCCCCTTTCGCCGACTTCCGTGTCGTAGCCGTTCGGCAAAGATTCAATAAAGGTTTCCAGATGGGCGCGCCTGGCCGCTTCCCGAATTTCTTCTTCCGTCGCGTCCAGTTTTCCGTAGGCGATGTTTTCACGGATCGTCCCGGTAAACAAGAAAACGTCTTGTTGGACGATGCCGATTTGGGAACGGAGCGATCGTTTCGTCATGTCGCGCACGTCGATGCCGTCAATCGTAATTTTTCCTTGGTCGACGTCGTAAAAACGCGGGATGAGCGAACAAATCGTCGTTTTCCCGGCCCCCGACGGACCGACCAAGGCGACCGTTTCCCCCGCCCGGATGTCGAGGTCAATGCCTTTCAAGACGGGGTGGCGGGGATCGTAGCGGAAATGGACGTTCTCGAAGCGGATATTGCCCCTTAAATGCGGCACCTCGATTGCGCCTTCGCGGTCCTGGACATCCGGCTCCTGATCGATCAAATCGAGAAACCGTTTGAAGCCGGCCATGCCTTTCGGGTACATTTCTAAAAGCGTGCTGATTTTATCCACCGGCTTCATCGAGACGTTCACATACAAAACGAAGCTGACCAATTCCCCGTAAGACAGTCGGTCGTGAAAATTGAGCCAAGCGCCGAATACCAAGACGACGAGCGTGACGAATCGCGTCGACATGTAAATCGTCGAGTTGGTGTAGGCCATCACTTTGTAGGCTTTGAGCTTCGCCTTGCGGAATTTGTTGTTGTCCGCGTCAAAACGTTTCATTTCGTACGGTTCGTTGGTAAACGATTGGACGACGCGGACGCCGGAGACGCTGTCTTCCACGCGCGCGTTGATATCGCCGATTTTCGCGTACATTTCGCTCCAAGCCTTGTTCATTTGGATGTTGCACGTCGCGATGACCCATATGAGGACCGGAATGATGAAAATCGTCACGAGGGCCAGCTTGACGTTCGTGTTCAGCATCACGGCAAACGTGCCCAAAACCGTCATCACCGCGATGAAAAAGTCTTCCGGCCCGTGGTGGGCGAGTTCGCCGATATCAAACAGATCGTTCGTGATCCGGCTCATGATGTGCCCCGTTTTGGTGTTGTCGAAAAATCGGAACGATTGCCGTTGCACGTGGTGAAACAGTTCCCGGCGCATGTCGGTTTCGATATTGATGCCGAGCTTGTGGCCGAGGAAGCTCACGATGTACTGCAAAAACGTGCTCAACACGTATACCGCTAAAAGCATCAGGCTGACGGCAAGGATCATCGACCAATTGCCGCTCGGCAGCAGTTTGTCAATGAACCATTGCACGGCGACGGGAAAGGCCAGCTCGAGGATGGCGACGATAATGGCGCTCGAAAAATCGATGATGAATAACCGTTTATGAGGGCGGTAATACGAAAAAAAGCGTCGAATCATGGGTGCAAACTCCTTTTCCAGACTAAAGGGCTATCCGGGCGTGTCAATCGGTGAGATATAAAGGATTATAAGGGAACGGCCGTTTTCTAACAAGAAAAATGCCGCTTTTTTCGGAATAGAAGTTTAAGATGTCGATAGGCGGGGATCATCTGCCGATCATGATCACGCTACCGGTAAAAAGAAAGGAGTTGCCGCTTGGATCTGAAAGAAATGGGTCGGGAGAAGGCGCAGGCGTTGGGTGTTCAGGAATAGCCAAAACGCCCAGCCGCTTCAAGCCCCTTTCGCCGACAAGTTATCCGAAAGCCATTCGTTTAACAGAATGAAAAGGAGAGTGTTTATGAAAAAGCTGGCCATATCGGTGATTCTGCTGCTCATTAGCAATATCTACTTGCTTCTAAGGTTGACCCCATCCCGGTTGTATCTGTCTGAACTTTCCATGACCGCGAAAAACCCCGTGAGTTTCCACGGGTTGACCTTGCAAATTGATACAAAAATTGTCGAAGGCAGCAGCCGGGCGGTTTACGTGATTTCCTTGGCGCCGTTTTATGCGCTCATCGCCGCGGCGCTCGTTTTATTCATTATGGCCCTTTTCCGTTCAAAAATAAATGATGCGGCGAACGGATAGCCCCCCGATTAGATGAAAATATCCGCCAAATGGTCGTAAAACGTCATAAAGATGGGTTTGAATGGCAAAGAAGAGTTTGACGAAGAGTGAGTGGCCTCCTCACGAGGTGAAACCGCCTTTAGGAAAGACAATGTGAGCCCGGCAAACACGCATCTTGTGTAGATTTACATCATTAATGAACAATGAAATGAATTTTAGTGGCGCCCTGATAGAGGGTTGCTGCCCTGCCTGCCGCCATTCAATGAAACTTCGGATGAATTCAATGAAAACAGACTCGAATTCAACGAAAACGATGGGAAATTCAACGAAAAGCACCATGAATTCAACCAAAACCGGCGGGAATTCAATAAATCTATATTTTCAGTCATTTTTTATTTGCCGCGGTCCCTCACCAAGAGCAAATCTGCCACTCGGCCGCCGGTACGCATGCGGAACCAATAGATTTAAAGAAAATCCCACGGGAACTTTTCAATCCAACCGATCCCGTAGGAGTCATGATGAAGAAAATAGCCCGGGTTTGTGATTCATCCCGTTTGGCGGCCGCCCCAAAACGCCATATTAACCGCGTTTGACGGCTTTCGCGATCATCGCTTCGCCTTGGAAACTGACGACGCGGTTGTCTTTGATTTCGATCCGGAAAGCCCGCTTGATCGGATCAGGCGCTTGGCCTATCCATTCGTTGAGGGCTTCTTTTTCTGCCTTTGGCAGCTTCATGCGGTCGCACCAAGCGTCAAACCGGAACGTTTTTTCGAAGCGGTGCCATTCTTGCACGATGAAACCTTGCGCCTCCAACATCCGTAGCCATTCGGATTTTTTCCAGGCGCGGTAATGGCTGTAATCCCGCTTTTTCTCAAGCGTGTTATAAAACGCCGTCGTGGGGTCTTCTGTACAGCCCGGTGTGGCGGAACAACCGCGTTCCTATTATTAATATAGATGAAATGATGAATAAGTAAATTTTATATTATTTATTAAAATAGATAAGAAAAAATTATATTAAACGGTTGCGCATGCCGGCAGGCCGATCGATCGGGCGACATACGACAGGGTGACGTGCCGGCAACCCATGAGCGGCATCGTGCGGTCAAGCCGCTTCGTGGCAAGCGTGTAACCGGAAGCGCACAGGAGGCATGGGCATGGCAGCCACCCTCCTGAAAAAGGGCGAAAAGATGCATGACGAAAGGCGTATATGGGCGAAAAGATGCCGAGAGGATGAAGCCTCCGGGCGCGAGGTTCGCTTGCCGCGGCGGCTTTTTTTCGTAGGGAGCGGGCGGCGGGCCGAAGGCGTGGATGCGTGCGGTAGGCGGAATGGCCCATCTTTTGTAACATTAAAGGAATTCTTTGTCCCGAGGGTGAAAACGATGATTAACCATTCGGGCGGGGGAGCGTCTCGAAAGATGCACATCGCCTCGGACGCCCTTTCGCCTTCACTTCAAAAAGAGGAGGAGACCGCATGGGAAAGAAAAAACGCTATCGTTTAGGGTTGATGATTTTGGCCGTCCTCATGGTCGCTTTGATGGCCGTGCCGGCCAGTCTTTCAAATGCCATGCAGCCGGGGGCTGCCGCGGCGCGCCCATCCCTTAATTTGCAGAACGCTTTTGAAAGGGCTTCCAAAGAATTCGGCGTGCCTCTCAGCGTCTTGATGGCCGTTGCCTACAACGAATCGCGCTGGGATCATCACGATGGCAAACCGAGCACGTCCGGCGGTTACGGCATCATGCATTTGACGCAAGTCGCCCGCGTTTCGACGGTCGACGCAAAAGGAGAACCGATCACCCAATCCGCAGCCGATGATCCCGCGCTGCACACCTTGGATGCGGCGAGCGCGCTCACCGGCGTAAGCCCGGCGGCTATAAAAAGCGATCCCGTGCAGAACATCCGGGCCGGGGCGGCGCTGCTCGCGAAGTACGCCCGCGAGACGGTCGGCCGCCTTCCGAAGAATCCGGCCGATTGGTACGGTGCGGTGGCGAAATACAGCGGATCGGATGTCGAGAGCGTTGCGAAAGGATTTGCCGAAGATGTGTTCGACACCATCCGGCACGGGGCGAAGCGGGCATTCCCGAACGGGAAGACCGTTGTCTTAAAGGCGCAAAACGTGACGCCGAATGTAAAGACCGCGGAGCGGCTGCATTTGAAAAAACCGAAACAAACCGATGTCGATTGCCCGCGCGGCCTCGATTGCGAATTCATTCCCGCCGCCTATAAACAGTTTTCCGGCAGCGCTTCCGACTACGGCAACTATGATCTCGCCAATCGCCCGAAAGATGGACTGGATATCCGTTATATCATCATTCATGATATCGAAGGCAGCTATGAAGAGGGCGTCAATACGTTTCTCGGCCAATCGTATGTCAGCGCCCATTACGTCATCCGCGAGACGGACGGCCACATCGCGGAAATGGTGCGGCCGAAAGACGTGGCGTGGCAGGCGGGCAACTGGTATATCAACAGCCATTCGATCGGCATTGAACACGCCGGCGTCGCCGTCGACGGGGCGTCGTGGTACACCGAGACGATGTACCGCGCATCGGCCCGGCTTGTCAAATACTTGGCGAAACGCTACGACATTCCGATCGACAGCGCCCACATTTTAGGGCACGAAAACGTTCCGGGGCTCACGCCGTCCAGCCAGTCGCGGATGCATTGGGATCCGGCCGCTTATTGGGATTGGGCGCACTTCTTCGAGCTGCTCGGCGCGCCGATCCATTCGAAAGGCGGCAAGAAATCAGGCCAAGTGGTGACGATCCGTCCCGATTTCGATAAAAACAAGCCGCCTTTAACCTATGGGGGCGAAGCGCTGGAACCGCAGCCGTCCAATTTTGTGTATTTGCGGACCGCGCCGAGTTTTGACGCGCCGCTCCTCAGCGATCCCGCCTTGCATCCGGACGGCGCCCCGGGGACGACGAACATCGATGATTGGGGAGATAAAGCGCTGACCGGACAAAGCTTTTACAAAGCGGATCAAAAGGGCGATTGGACCGCCATTTATTACGGCGGCCAGAAGGCGTGGTTTTATAATCCGCACGGCAAAAATGCCGTTTCCGCGAAGGGGCTGCTCATCACGCCGAAAAAAGGCGTGGATGCCATCCCCGTTTATGGGGGCGCCTATCCCGAAGCGGCAGCTTTTGAAAAAGGGGGACTCCCCGTCGTCAATATCACGCCTTTGCAATACCAAATTCCGGCCGGACAAGTCTACGTGGCAACGGGGCCGATCAAGCCGGATTATTACTATGCGAAGCTCTTCAACGCGCCTTCGACGTATCAAGTCGTGAAAGGCAGTGAGGCATACTATCAAATTTCCTTTAACCACCGAATCGCTTTCGTCAAGATGAGCGATGTCGACGTCGTGAAGCGCCGATAAAGCCGTGCGCCGGAAAGGGATGAACGGGCGGCCGCAGCGCCCCGGGTCTTTGCATCGATGAAAAAATGAATAAAAAAGAGGCGGTCTTGTTCGGTCTTTTGCTTGGGCCCAGCGAGGCCGCCCTCATTTTTTTGAAAGGACATGACTGAGACCGCTTTCTCTCCTTATATATAGGAAGCAAACGGCTTCCGGACAAGAGGTCAAATTCTTTTGACGACAAGCAGGAATGGCGCCCGTTTGTATCCAATTGATAATAGGTGGACTCCACACTTTATTGAGAAAGGAAAGCGATCATGACTTTGCAGGAAAAGCTGGAAAAGGTGTTGGCGGATAAGCCGGGAACTTTTGGGGTGGCCGTCCGGCATCTCGGAACCGGGGAATCCGCTGCGATCAACGGCGACGTGTTGTTCCAGACGGCGAGTTCGTGCAAGGTGGCGATTCTGGCCGCGTTGTTTCACGAAGCTGAAAAGGGCCGCCTGTCGCTCGAAACGCGGATTCGGCTTTCGAAGAGCGACCTTGTTCCCGGCTCCGGCGTCTTTCAATATTTCGATATTGGCGCGGAAATCAGCGTGAAAGATTTGGCCACTCTCATGATCATCGTCAGCGACAATCTGGCCACCGACAAAATCCTTGAAATGGTGGGCAAAGACAACGTCAACGCGTTGACGCGGGCGCTCGGGCTCAAAAACAGCCGGATTGAACATACGATTTGGGAATTGCTTTGTGCGTATGTCGGCATGGCGCCCGAGCCGAAGAATGAAGCGCGCTATAAAGAACTGGAAGAGCGGCTGGAAGACCCGGTCGATCGCTCGGATAGTTCGATCTTCGACATGGATCGGCCGAACAATGTGTCCACGCCGGAGGAAATGAACCGGCTGCTTGTGCTATTGGCGGAAGGCCGGCTCGTTTCCAAAGCGGCGAGCGCGGCGATGATCGACATTCTCAAAAAACAGCAATTCGGCCACCGCTTGCCGTATTTGCTGCCGGACGGGGCCACCGTTGCCCACAAAACCGGGACGATCGGCAGCGTCGTCAATGATGTCGGCATCGTGTATTTTCCCGATCAAAGCGAAGGCTTTGCGATTTCGGTGTTCTCGCGAGGCTGCGAGACCGCCAGGGAAGCGGAACAGACGATTGCGGAATTGGCGAAGACCGCTTATGACCATTTCGCTGCCGCCAAGCTTTGACGGGAGCGAAGGCGGGCTTGTCCGCCGCAAACCCTTTTGTAAAAGTCCAGGCAATAAGCCTGCCTTCTTTGATGAGGCGACATCACGACAGGCTACTTTTTAACGAGAAGGAGAGGGTGCGGATGCAGCAGTTGATTCAACAAATCGAGCAGCATGTTCAGGAAGCGGGCGGCACTTGGGGCATCGCCATCGAGGATTTGAACCGCGGGGAGACGTGGCGGCTGAACGGCGATCAGCCTTTTTATGCGGCGAGCATCATTAAATTGCCGATCATGGCGGCGGTATATGCGGCGGCGGCCCGCGGCGACTTTCGCCTCAGCGATTTTCTGACGCTCAAACAGGACGACCTCGTCGGCGGTTCGGGCGTCCTCCAGCACTTGACGCCGGGCATCCGGCTGCCGATCGCCGATTATGTCATGTTGATGATCATTCAAAGCGACAATACGGCGACGAACATGCTCATCGATTTGGTCGGAACGGAAGAGATTCAGAAGGCGATGAAAGCGCTCGGTATGGAAAACAGCACGTTTTACAATAAGTTGATGACGGTTCCGGTGGATACGCCGGGCCGCAACATGATCACGGCGGCCGACGTGACGAAGCTCTTATCGACCATCGCCAGAGGCCGGTTTGTGTCTTGGTATGCGTGTGAGCAAATGATCGCGATCATGAAAAAACAACAATGGCGGGACGGGCTCCCGGCATTTTTGCCCGATGAAGACGAGGATATCATCGGCACCCAAACGGACTGGGAGGTGGCCAATAAGACGGGCTGGATGACCGGCATCCGCCATGATGCGGCGATTTTTTATGTCGGCCGGCGCACGCTCGCCGTGACGACGCTTTCCAAGGACTGCGACGATTGGGCCGCCCGTGTGGCCATGGCCAAAATCGGCAAGGCCATTTACGAGTATCTGAAAAAGACTCAGTAAATGGGAAACTTGGCCTCAGACAAGTTTTCTATAGCTCGTTAATGGGCTCAGTAAATGGCGGGCGTTAAATCACGATACGGCCATTGAAAATCCGCAGGCATGGAGTCGGCCGATCGGAACAATCAACTTGCGGTTTCCCATGACCACGGAATCCGATGCGGGCATCTGAAGGAGACGGACCCGGGATCCGCTGTAAAGTATGATGGGATAGAAACTTCTTGCTTTCCGCATAAAAAAACGGCCCGCCCCCAATGCCCTGGGGAAGCGGGCCGTTTTTTGTTATCAGTGATCAATCGGCGGTGTTGATCAATTTTTGAATTTTGGGCGCGATCAGGAAGAGGATCAAGCCGAGAAGCACGGAGATGCCGCCGATGATGCCGAAGTAGATAATTTCCGTGCTGGCATGGTAGAAGCGGACGATTTGCGCGTTGATCGCTTGCGCCGATGCGCTCGACAGGAACCACAAGCTCATCGTTTGCGCCGAGAAGGCGGCCGGCGCCAATTTCGTCGTCGCCGACAAACCGACCGGCGACAAGCACAGCTCCCCGATGACGACGAGGAAGAAGCTGAGCACGAGCCAGAGCGGGCTCACCAGCGAGTGCGTGCCGTTGATGGAAGCCGGTATGATCATCACGAGGAACGAGAGACCGGCAAACACCAATCCGGCCGAGAATTTTCTTGACGTCGACGGTTGCCGGTTCCCGAGCTTCAGCCAGATCCAAGCCAAAACCGGGGCGAAAGCGATGATGAAGAGCGGGTTCAACGATTGGAACCACGAGGGTTCAAGATGAAGCCCCGCAAAATCCAATTGCGTCCGCTTGTCGGCGTAAGTCGCCAAAACGACCGAGCCTTGTTCTTCGATCGCCCAGAAAACAATGGCGGCGATAAAGAGCGGGATGTAGGCCAACAGGCGCGAGCGCTCGGCTTTGGTCGTCTTGTCGCTCCGGTACATGACGATGAAATAGCAGGTCGGCAAGACAATGCCTAAAATGCTGACGAGCATGGTAAAGCGGTCGATCGTCAAAACGCCGGTCGGAATGGTAGCGGCAGCCAAAATCGCGATGACGACCGCTCCGAGGCCGATGCGGAAAAACACTTTTGCCTTTTCCTCAGGCTTGAGCGGATTCGGGACGGCCGCTCCGGCCAATCCGAGGTTTTTCTTTTTGGTCGCAACAAATGTGATGAGGCCGAGCAGCATGCCGACGGCAGCCGTGCCGAAACCTAAATGGAAATTATACTTTTGCCCGAGTGTTCCGACAATAAAGGGCGAAAGAAACGCACCCAGGTTGATCCCCATATAGAAGATGCTAAAGCCCGAATCGCGACGGGCATCTTGATCATCATAGAGGTCACCGACGACATTCGACACGTTCGGTTTCAGCAAGCCGGTGCCGAGAATGATCAGCGCCATGGAAATAAACAAGGCGGTGATGCCGTCAGGGAACGCCAAGCAGATATGGCCGAACATGATCAAGACGCCGCCGAAAAAGACGGTGCGGCTCGATCCCAAGAGGCGGTCGGCGATCCATCCTCCGATAATGCCCGACATATACACAAGGGACCCGTAAATGGACATAATGGAGGCGGCGGTCGTTTCGTTGATTCCGAGTCCGCCTTTGCTCACTTGGTAGTACATATAATAAAGGAGGATCGCACGCATGCCATAATAAGAGAAACGTTCCCAGAATTCAGTAAAAAATAACGTCATTAAGCCTTTTGGATGGCCGAAAAAGCCTTTTTGAGGAACGCTTTGAATTATTCTGTCTTTTGCGATTTGACTCATCATTCAACCTCCCCTTTGTGGCAGTGTTTATCATACTATGCCTATGAACCTTTGTCAAAAAACGTCGAAGAATATTGAGTCCGTAGAATCGGCGAAAAAAGGCGACATGACAAGGATTTGCGCGATGAAAACCGGAAGAAATTACCTGAATCGCGCATCGGCAGGCGGGCGGCCGGATGGTTACGGCGGTCGAGTCACCGATGCGGGATCACCCTCGCGTTTCTTCGGAACACACATTCTAGTATTCTAAAACGGTCCGCTGGTGCCGGACCGTTTTTAATATAGAATCATCGGATGGCTTCCATGTAATTTCTCCCCATAAAAAAGATGGCCATGCCGAGGAGAACGGCCGAAGCTCCGAAGTAGAAGGGCATTTGCGCGTTAAACCATTCCGCCAGTTTCCCGGAAAGCCACGGCGCGACCGAACCGCCGACAAAGCGGACGAAGCTGTAGACGGACGAAGCGACAGACCGTTCAAACGGAGACACTTCCATCACCGCGGTCGTAACGAGCGTATTGTTCAAGCCGAAAAAAGCGCCGATGAGGACGACACAAGCGATCAACAATGCTTGATGTCGGACTCCGAGCCCCATGGCGATCAAAGTGACGGCGATCAGAAATAAGACGGCAATCATCGATCTTTTCGTGCCGAAGCGCTCTTCAAGTTTGGGCGCGATGAAGATCGATGAGATGGCGAGCACAATGCCCCAGAAAAAGAAGACGTATCCGATACCGTGCTCATCGAGATGTAGGACATACGGCGAGTAGGCCATCAGGGTAAAAAAACCGAAATTATAAAGAAGCGCCATGAGTCCGATCGACAGCAAACCGCCGTGCCCGAGCGCCCGGATCGGATCAAGGATCGAGCTTTTTCTTTCCGGCTTCCCCGTATTTTTTAAAAGCATCAAAACGCCGAGAAAGCCGATGGCCATGAGGACCGCGACGCCGAAGAACGGACCGCGCCAACTGATGGCGCCGAGCCACCCGCCGAGGAGCGGACCGACGGAAAAGCCAAGGCCTAGCGTCGTTTCATAGAGAATAATGGCGTTTGCCGTGCCGCCGCTGGCGACGCCGACGATGGCCGCCAAGGCCGTAGAAATAAAAAGCGCGTTGCCGAATCCCCAACCGGCGCGATAGCCGACCAACTGATTCACCGTCGCGGACAAACCGCCCAAAGCCGAAAAAATGACGATGATGATCAACCCGAGCAGCAAGGTTCGCTTCGGCCCGATGCGGCTGGACAGCCAGCCGGTGATCAGCATCATCACGCCGGTGACGAACATATAGCTTGTAAACAATAAATTGACTTGAGCCGGTGTGGCGTTCAGTTGCTGGGCGATCTCCGGCAAGATCGGATCGACGAGGCCGAGGCCCATGAAGGCGACGACACAGGCAAAGGCGACCGCCCAGGCCGCTCGCGGCTGCTTGAAAATGTTTTTGAAGGTAGGGTGTCCGCCCGCGGGATGGTTGCGTTCATCGATGCATTCGGTATCCATAGACATGCTGTCTCATCTCCCTTCTAGAAAGATTGCCATTTAGGTGTCCGGGAGGCGGGGCGGATGGGATGATACGATTCAATCCAGCATTTTTTGGCACAGGCGGATATATTCCGCGCGTTCTTTCGGGTTCAATTTGCGGAAAAACTTTTCGATCGCTTCATCGCGGGCTTGAGAAAACGTCTCAAGCAACGCTTTTCCCGCCTCGGTAATCGCGATGGACACGACGCGGCGGTCTTTATCCGAACGCGTTCGGGCGATATAGCCGCCTTTCAGCATGCGATCGACCAATGCCGTGGCGCCGCTCTGGCTGATGCCGATTTCTTCCGCGAGCTCCGACATCCGAAGCGGTCCCTTCGCATCCAGAAGGTCAAGCAATTGCAATTGGGGGCCGGTAAGATTGAAATTCCACGTTTTGCGCACGCTTTTGGAGACTTCCCGTATCAGTCGAATGAACACCATCATGTCCCGATCGGTCATCCCGAACACCTCGTTGCAAAAAATGATTACCAATTGCTTATCATACATGAATAGTTCATCTATGTAAACTAATTGCCGGCTGGTTGCCGTGACAGTGCTGCTTCGGCTGCGCTCAAAACGGCCATGAAACAAGCGTTTAAACATTGGTCAGGCTGTGGGTTGCACTTTAAAGTTTGTCAAGACGGCGCCGTCCTGTTATTCTTGTTGAGGAATCTTTTATGATGAGGTGCTACAGCATGATAAGCAACAGGACATTACGATCATTGGCATGGGTGTTATCTTTATGTCTGCTCATCGTTTTTGCCGCCGCATGCGGCCAGGCGGACAACGACAAAAATCAATCCGCCGCCGATGGATGGGACAAGATCAAAAAAAGGGGAACGCTCGTCATCGGCACATCCGGTACGTTATACGCCAGTTCCTTCCACGAAGAGGGTTCCAATAAACTGACGGGCTACGATGTCGAAGTCGCCCGCGAAATCGCGAAACGGCTCGGTTTGAAGGCGCAATTTAAGGAAATGGATTTCGACGCGATGCTTCCGAGCATCAAGAGCGGAAAAATCGACATCGCCGCCAATGATATCGGCGTCACCGCCGAACGGAAAAAATCGTTTGCGTTCTCGGTTCCGTACAAATATTCTTACGGTACGGCGATCGTGCGTAAAAAAGACCTTTCGGGCATAAAAAGTCTGAAGGACTTAAAAGGAAAAAAAGCGGCCGGCGCCGCGACGAGCATTTATAGTCAAATCGCGAAAAAATTCGGCGCCACCATCGTCACGTACGGCAACGTGACCAACGACGTCTATTTGAAAGACGTCGCGCTCGGCCGGACGGACGTCATTCTGAACGACTATTACCTGCAAAAGCTGGCGTTGGAGGCCTATCCGAATTTAAATCTGGTCATTCATCCGAACATCAAATACAACTTGAGCGCAACCGCCATCGTCATGGGCAAAAACCAAACCGAATTGCAAAAACATATCAACAAGGCGTTGCGCGCCATGAAGCAGGACGGAACGCTCGCCAAACTCGCGAAGAAATTTTATCACGCGGACGTCTCGAAAAAACCGCACATGCATATTCAGGAGATCAAATTGGACAAATAAGCAGCGAGGCAACAATCCCAGCCAACGGATTGTTGCCTGATTTTCATTCGTTCATGCCGAACAGGACAGGGTTTCGGGCCGCTGAAAACGGATCGGCTGTCTTTTGTTGATGATCAGGAACAAATCGGTGATTTTCGGTTTAGACAGAGAGCTCGGTTTCGCCTGTGATTCGGATAGATCGACGGGTTTCGGCGAGTATTTTCCGAGTGTCCTTTTGCTGTGTCGGGCCGTGCGCCCGGATGCCGGGGGACCATTGTACATAGTCAGCCGCCACGGCTCCATTTCAACGATCCAATCGGTTGAGGTGAAGCCATTCACCGGGAAGGGCCCGTGCCGCCGGTATTTCGCCGGCGTCCTGTACGGCTTTTGCCGAAGTCCGCACGGTTCGGAGGGGAGAGAGGATATGACGATTGGGGATTTATTTGATCCGGCGCTCGCGATCCGCTCGTTTCCGTTTGTCATTCAAGGGATCGGGAACACGTTGCTCATCTCGGTGTTGAGCATGGTGTTCGGCATGGTCTTGAGCGTTTTCTTGGCTTTGATGAGGCAATCGAACTTTGCCGTCTTGCGCTGGCCGGCGCGCGCTTACATCTCATTCATGCGCGGCACGCCGATCATCGTGGTGCTCTTTCTGTTTTATTTCGGCCTGCCGGTCATCCATATCGAATTATCGGCGCTGACGGCGGCGGTCTTGGGATTCAGCCTGAACAGCGCCGCTTACATGGCCGAGATCAACCGGGCGGCGATCGGCTCCGTGCCCGCGGGGCAATGGGATGCCGCAAGAGCCTTGGGGTTTCCGTATCGGAAAATTTTAATGCGGATCATCTTTCCGCAAGCCGTGCGCGTCGCCATTCCGTCTTTGGGCAACGTGTTTTTGGACTTGATCAAATCGTCGTCGTTGGCAGCGGTCATCAGCGTGCAGGAAATGTTCCAAAAGGCGCAGATCGTCGCCGGCCGGACGTTGGACACCCTCTCGATGTACTTGCTCGTCGCCTTCATTTATTGGTTTTTATGCACCATCGTCTCCGGCTTGCAAAACCACTTGGAAAAGCGGTTTGCGATTTACCGGTAATGCCCGCGCTCCCGGCCGGATAGCGCGAGCGCCCGCTGTTATCCGGCGTCCAGGGCTTTCCAATTATCCCAGCGGTGGCCAAATTTTTCCGCACGCGATCGGGCGTTTTGATTTTATTGAACAAAGGATGAGGGGCGCCGAAAAGAAAACGGATATACCTAAGGGTTTTCAAACGGGACGGGCCTATGCTTGGAGACATTCGATGGTAGTGAAGGGACATCCCTTGCTTCGGAGCCAGAGAGAATGCCATTATGTAACGGAAGCAGGAAGAATTCCATATAATGATGGGGAAATGACAATCGGAAGCTCAACTGACATTCCACGGCAGCCGCGTCGTGCTCCGCAAACATTCAACCCATGTCAAAATTTTACCGACATAAAGTTCGAAACGATCGCGCGGGCGATCGTTCTTTGTTTATGGCGTATTTGGGCTTTCTCGACGATATGAGCGCGCGGATCCGTCGGTCAACCGGAAGGAGCGGGTGCTGATCCCGAGGAGGCCATCGCCGCCCATGGTTATCCGCACTATGATCCGAAAGAGGTTGACCGTTCCCGGTATAACAACCGGCCGATCCGGTGCGCCATCGGAGCTTGAATGGGTTGGAGGCGGGTCAATTGTGGCGAGCGTGTTCGATCGTCTGTTCCATCATTTTAAAGACGTGCTCGTCATCTGCGGAGTAGTAAATCGTTGTCCCTTCGCGGCGGAATTTGACGAGGCGGAGGTTTTTTAATACGCGCAATTGGTGGGAAACCGTCGATTGCAGCATGCCGAGGGTTTCAGCGATTTGATTGACGGAGTGCTCCCCTTTATTCAGGACATACATGATTTTAATCCGCGTCGGTTCGGACAACGCTTTGAAAATTTGCGACACTTTATACAACGTTTCATCATCAATGCTTTCCGGTTGGTGTTCGCCCATGCTCTTCACCTGTCTTAAAAATCGTGTCTCGTAAAGCATACATACCATAAAAAATATGGGCAGACAAGGTTGGCGCTCATCGGGAGGCGAAAGCGGTGAAGGATATGATGATTTCTTGAACGAATCCATAACATAAAAAAGGCTTGTGTTTCGGAGGGCGTTATGAAATAATCAATATATGAACATATATTCATGAAATAAAGGTAGCGATCCGTTTTTAAAGAGAATGGGGAGGAGAGCGCCATGGGTCACGGTCATCATCACGGACATAACCACGCTCATCATGCGAACAAGAAAGCGTTGTTTTTCGGTTTCCTATTGACATTCGCCTATATGATCGCGGAAACCGTGGGCGGCTGGCTCACCCACAGCCTGGCGCTGTTGTCGGATGCCGGCCATATGCTGAGCGACGCCGTGTCGCTTGCGGTTGGGCTCGCCGCTTTTAAGCTTGGGGAAAGGGCGGCCAACGGCGAGAAAACCTACGGTTACAAACGCTTTGAAATCTTGGCGGCGCTGTTTAACGGCGTGGCGCTGCTCGTCATCACCGCCTGGATATTGTTTGAGGCGTATCATCGTTTTTTTAAACCGGTCGGCGTGGAAAGCACGGGCATGATGATCGTGGCGGTGCTCGGTCTCATCGTCAATGGGCTCGTGGCTTATATCCTCATGAAAGGGGACACGAGCGAAAACTTGAATGTTCGCGCCGCCTTTTTGCACGTCATCGGCGATCTCTTCGGTTCCGTCGGCGCGATCGCCGCGGCGCTGTTGATCTGGGGGTTCGGTTGGAACTGGGCCGACCCATTGATGAGCGTTATCGTCGCCGTTTTGATCTTGGTGAGCGCCTGGCGGGTCATCAAAGAATCGGTCAACGTCTTGATGGAAGGCGTCCCGCGGGGCATTGATGTGGAGGCGATCGTTCGCTTCATGCGCTCCCAACCCGGGGTCATCGATATCCACGATCTTCATGTGTGGAGCATCACCAGCGGTAAAAACGCGCTTTCCTGCCACGTTGTTTTGGATCGTTCCGTGGATTGGCCGGAAACCCAAAAACTGCTCGGACGCATGGAACACGAACTGGCGCACATGGGTATCGGCCACGTGACCATTCAATTCGAAGACGGGAGCTTGCCGCACAAGCCGGAACTTTTTTGTGACCTAGAGGATGAAGGCGAAGGGCGTCACGGCCATCATCACATCCATGCTTTGGAGTGATTCCCCAGTTTTTTACGATCGCTTAGGACAGTGAAACGCGGCTGGGTTGAACCCTAAAGTCTACATGGGCGTTAGGGTTCAACCCTTTTTTAATTGACGGAAACCTTGCCGTTGTCAACGCACGCCTGTTTCCTTGCCTTTTAGCGCTCCGCTCAACATGAAACTTTCTTTTCCAGTTTCGAACTTCTAGGCGCCGGCGGGTGTTCGGCATCCCGCACGGCTTGTCGCCGCCGTTTTCTGAAACCGCGCAACGGGAACATGGGGCTCTACCGGTTTCAGCGCTGCTCGAACCGCGTTCGCTTTTTCGGGTTGTTTTTTAAAAATTAAGAGGATTTAATGGCTTCATCCCACGCTTTTGTTTTAAAATGGTCATAGATGAGATAGACGGCCCCCGCCATCGTCACAAGAAAGGCGGGAAAATACGGAGAGGTCGTATGGCGGATCATGCCGGACGTCAGGGTGGCCGTGATCATGCCCAAGGAAAAGACCGCTGAAAGAATGCCGAAGGCCGAACCGTAGCGGCCTTGATCCGTCTTCTCCGCCAGCCACGTCGTCAAGGCGGGAAACACCAGCCCAAAAGCAATCCCCATCAAAAAGAGCGTGAACTTGAAACCGATCGCCATGACCGCCGCCGCCAGTTGATAGTATAACAAGCCCGTGAAAAACAGCCCGATGCCGGTCCGCAGAACGGCGGAAAAACGATTGAGCCAGAACAAACTGAGTGAAGCGAGCGTGCCGAGCCCCATCATGCTGAACAACGTGCCGGTTTCGCCGGCGGACAGCCCCCGTTCGACGGTGAGAAACGGCAGCTCGTAAAACAACGTGCCGTGTCCGTACATCAGCGTAAAAGCGATGAAGTAGACCGGCACCGTCCGGCGGTCGCCGAGCGTTTGAAGCAATGTCGGCGGAGTTTTGCGATGGACGACGATCGGATCGGCCTCGCGCACATAAAACAGGGCGATCAGCCCCGTCAAAAACAGGGAGGTTCCGATGCACCAATAGGTTCCGCGGTATGCGAACCATTCGACAAGCCGTCCGCCGATGAACGGGGCAATGATGTTGGCCGCCGTGACCATCAGCCCGTTGACGGCCATGTTTTTCCCTTGTTGGCGAGAATTTTTCGCGTAGGCTGAAAGCAGGGCGAAACACGCCGGACTGATAAACGCCAGGATAAAGCCGTTGATGACCCTTAGGACGAAAAGCTGAACCCGGTCGTGAACTAACGCGTAGCCGATCATGAGTAAAGCGGACAAGAAAAGCGGGATGACGATGAACGGTTTTTTTCCGATCCGATCGATATAAGGGCCGGCGGCGATATGGCCGACGAGGTTGGTCAAGGACGACGCGCTTAGCATGATGCTGACGAAAACGCCGGTGGCGCCTAAAGCGACGGCATAAGGCGTGAACACCGGAAATTGGACGTGCAAGATGAGCGACATGAAAAACAAAACGATGAACACGGCGGTTTTGCCTTGCGTTTCCTCGCGCATGTCTTTCCCTCCATATAGATGAAGGTATGAAAACGCGCGCCGGATTAGACATGCCATTATGTTATGGTGGTCGGGAAGCAAATCTGATACCGAAGCCAACAGGGATTTTTTGCGCATCGTCCGGCATTCCGATCATCGCTCAAAAGCTTCCGGATCGGAACGCCAAACGCTCGCTGAGCGCGCATTGAAAGGACTTTCCTCGCGATGGAACGCATTTGAAGCTGAAAGCCTGAGCGGATACATTATGGGGCCGGCGGCGGCCGGCCCGCCCTTCTTCCTTTGTAACGATTGGTTCTAAAGGATCCCGTCGCGCGTAAGGTAGTGATGGAGATCATTATCAAAAGAGGGGAGAAGGGTTATGAGGAGGCTGAACATTTTGATCGTGTTCGGCATTGGGTTCATGATTTTCTTTGGTGCGTTCCACGGCGCGGAAGCCAAGTCCGCAACCGGCGCCAAGCCTACGGCCAGCGCACCAGAGCCGAAAGCCGTAAAAAGCCCCGATCGCGTGGATATCCTTGGCGAATCCGGAAACGGCAATCACGAAACGCCGGGCGAATGGTACGTCGGCGCCACGCCGCCCAATTTGAAGCCTAACGCGCCCATTCTGCTCTTTGTCCAAGGATTGAACAGCACGGCCCAAACGTGGTGGGTCGACAACGACATGTATGATACCGCCTACAATCGAGGCTATCAGACGGCGTTTGTCCAATTGTACGATGCGGGCGGCGCTTCCGCGGACATGTGGGATAACGGCGCGCTGTTGGCGGATAAAATTCGCGAGATCCGGTCGTATTTTAACAATAAACCGATCGTCATCATCGCCCACAGCAAGGGCGGCGTGGATGCGCAAACGGCGCTTGTCTATGATGGCGCCTGGCCGCTGGTCGATCGCGTGATCACGCTGTCGAGTCCGCACCACGGTTCGCAACTCGCTGATCTCGCCTACAGTTTTTGGGCTGGTTGGCTCGCCGATTTACTCGGTCAACAGGGCGACGGCACGTACGTCATGCAAACCGGGTACATGGATTATTACCGGTCAATCACCGACAGCCGTCCCGAAGCGGCCTATACGCCATTTTACACCCTCGGCGGAACGGATTGGGGCTCGGCGTTTTCCTCGACGTGGTTCGGAGGGATGTATCTGTCTCAATACGGCGATAATGACGGCGTCGTGACGGTCGCAAGCAGCCGCCTTCCGTATGGACATGAGGTTGCCGTCGGGTCATGGACGCATAGTACGATCCACACGGGGGTGACCTTTCCGATCTTTGAACCTTATCTCACCGGTGAACGGACGGCGCAGGCGACCGTGAGCGCCCGCGCGCAAACATCGGAAAAAAGGTCGATCGCTGCGGACGGATGGGTGCACGGCGGGGCGTTGCCCGCCAAACAGACGCAAACCGTCGGCGTAGCGGTTGAAGATCGGGTGAAAAAAGTGACCGTCGACATTATCACGACCAAGCCGCTCGCGGACGTTCATTGGATCGATCCGGACGGCAAAACGTTGACGGCGGCGGCGACCGTCACCCAAGAACAAAACGACGAAGGGGTTTTTGGCGGCGCTTATCACCATGTCGTTCAGTTAGCCGATCCAAAAGCGGGGAACTGGACGCTGGCTCTCCAAGCGGCGACGGATGACGCCTATCTTTTGACGGCCGTCTTTGAGAGCAATAACAAGGTCGCCGTCGATCGCGAGCGATTGCCACAAGCTCAAGACGATGGCGCCAAAGTCCAGATCCAATATGTTCCCACGGTGGATAAAAATGAAGTCCGGCCGGCTTCCCTCAAGGTGACCTATCGCGTGGCGGCCGGAAAGTCGTCGCAAACCGTGAAGGCTTCGACGGTCACGGGAAGGGCGGATGGCTCCGCGACACTGTCGTGTGATAAGGGCGCGGTTTGCAATGTCACGATCGACTTGGAAGGCGTGACCGTTTCCGGCCAACCGTTTAAACGGACGGTCATCGATTCGGTCTACGGCAAGTAAACGGCCAACGTTCAGACGGTACAGGATGGGCGGCATAGGAAGCGGGCACGGCAATTTGTGCCATCTTCGCCCATGAAGCGGGAAGGCATCGGTTTGAATGGAACGGCTGTTTCGCCGAGCCGGCAGCCGGCTGGGCGATCATCCATAAAAAAGGGGGATAACGGCACCTGCCGTTATCCCTTAGTTTGTCTTTGAAGAATAAAAGGAAGCGTGTCTGTTTTTAAAGACAGCTCATTTGCTATATCCGTTTTTCGGCGAAGCGGCGACATGGCAACATGCCGGGATTCGATGTGTTAGTTTTTAAATATAATCAAAAATTTATTGATTTCATGTATATTTTTTGTATAATTTAATACTAGCTATTTAAATGAATTCTGGAATGATGCGGTGACGGCCTAGGCCAAAGCCGCGACGAATGTCCGGGAAAACTTGACGTCTGCGCATCGTTGAAAGAAGGCGCCTCATTGATGGTCAAAATCGCCGTCGGGCATGTCCCGAACCGGCTTCATTTTTTGTCGGACGTTCGGAACGTCAAAGCAAGCAAAGGCCGTCGCCGGGGTCGGGGGAGCGTGGTCGTTTGCAATACATTCATCCGAAAGCGATAAAGGTTTGGCGCATCCACGGCATGATATCCGCCGCCATTAGTTTTGTTTTATTCCTCGTCTTAATGCTTTTGGGTTTGTTTCTGTTTCGATGGCTCCTTTATCTCGCGGCGGGTTTCCTTGTCATCGGTTTAGTCGACTTTTTGATTTTTGTGAGCGTCATCCCGATTCTCCGTTGGCGGTTTTTCCGTTATCGGATCAATGAAACGCACGTGGTGATCCGGGATGGGATATGGTTCGTCAAACATACCGTCATTCCCATGGCGCGCATTCAATTCGTCGAAGCCGAGCAAGGACCGTTGCTTCGCGCCTATCGGCTGGCGAAACTGAAGATTTCCACCGCGACATCGACGCATCATATTCCGGCGCTGTCGATCGGACAAGCTCAAAAGTTGCGCGACCGGTTGGCCGCGTTCATCCAGGCGAGTGATGTGGATGTCTGAGATGAAGCGCGCGCATCCGCTTTCGATCTTTGCGGGGTTTTTCAAGGAGTTAAAGCAACTGCTGTTGCCCATTATCATCGGAGCCTTGTTCGGGATTCGCCACGATGACGGCATGTCCGAATGGTTTGCGCTCTTCGGCATAGGCATCTGTCTCTTTTTTGCCGTCATCGAATGGTGGCGCACCCGCTATCAAGTACTGGAAGATCAATTGTACGTGAAAATCGGCACCATCTTTATGAAAGAGCGGTTCATCCGCTTTGAGCGCATCCAATCCCTTCATCTTTCGACGAATCCCTTTCTCAAGCTGTTCGGTTTGGTCCGCCTCGAAGTGCACACGGCGGGCGGGGAAGACAAGGCTGAATTTGCATTGCCGGCGGTGAAACGTGATGAAGCTCTCCGGTTGCAAGAACGGATCGGCGGCTCCAATCGCTCTTCCCAGGAGGATCTCCTCGCCGTTCTTGATCGTTCCGAGAATTCCGAGCGGGTTTACCGTTTGCGCGGCGGCGAGTTGGTGTTGGCCGCTCTGACGTCCTCGGGCGCCCGTGTCATTTTTCTCGGTCTGTTCACCTTGCTTGGACAAATCGGGGAGTTGTGGGATCGCGTTTCCTTCATCACTCCCCTGCGGCGCGAATTTCATCGCGTGATCGGCGTGCCCTTGTTGGAAGCGGCGGCGGGGGTTGCCGCGGTTTTATTGATCTTTTGGCTGCTTTCTTCCGCCATCGCTTTTGTTAAAATGTATCGTTTTACCCTGACCGTCCGCGAAAAAGATTGGGTGATCAGAAGGGGATTTTTCGAACAGACGGAACAAATCGTTCCGTTCAAGCGGGTGCAGGCCGTTAAAATCAGGGAAAATTGGCTCAAACAATCGTTCGGTTATGCCTCGGTTTATCTGGACGTGGCCGGCGGGCAGGCCGGAGACGGTGCGAGTGAAGTGTTGCTTTATCCGCTGATTCGGAAAGAAAGGGTCGCCGAATTTCTCGCGGCGATCCGTTCGCCGTTTCCGTGGGCGGTACCCACCGCCGCGGTTTCGATACGTGCGTTTTATTGGAAAATCATTAAATACGTCGTGCCGCTTGCCGTTTTGGCGACCATATTGAGCCTGTGGGTGCCCTATGGCGCATGGAGCTGGCTTTTGGTGGCGGCCAGCATGGCGCTTTCGTGGTTGGGGTATCGTGACGCCTCGTTTGCGGTTGACGGCGACCGGGTCGCTTTAGGGCGCAGGGAATTTTCAAAGGAAACGATTTTGACGGAGAGAAAGCGGCTGCAGTTTTTATCCTGCCGAGTGTCGCCCGTTCAAAAGCGATTGAAGCTGATGACGGTCCAATCCGGGCTCATCGCCGGAAACAACGGCTATTCGTTCCGGATTTGTGATTTGCCGCTTGCGGAAGGCCGGCGCTTGTACGAATGGTATATAACGGCGTATACGCGCTCCGCCCGGCATGAGCTGCAAAGGGTCGACGGCGAATCGTCCTATTCGCTCTAGGAGTCGGCCCTTCGAGTCGGGAATGATTTTCCGTCAATCATGGGGCGGATCGAGTTTTTGTTAATAAATGGGCCATCCGCTTCGAGTGGTTGTACGGTCCGTGAAGTGGGCCCCTGCAAAACACAGCCGTTCAAGATGCGGGCTTTCACAGCGGTTCGCGCCTCGCGGGGGAAAACCGGTATCTTTGAGTTGAAACGCTTTTTTCATTTAAGGATCGCGGCGTTCAATCAATAAAACGTTCTACGCATGGAAAGCCGGATGCTTGCTCCCGCGGGTGGTCTCCTTTTACTTTAAAAGAGGTTAAGCAAACGCAGAGGAGGGGGATCCATGACCGAAAATTTCTTATGGGAACAGTTGAAGTTTGTCCGCGGCCAAACTTTAAAAGAAACGGACGGCATCGGCGAGGCCGAAGCCGATCAAATGCCCGACGGTTTCCGCAACACGATTCGCTGGCACCTCGGCCATATTTTCACGGTTGATGCGCAACTCGTCGCCGGGTTGACCGGACAGGCGGCTGACTTGCCGGACGCTTATCCGACATTTTTTGCACGGGGAACAAAACCCGCAGATTGGACGGAGCCGGCGCCGTCTCTTTCCGAGCTCCGCAGCCGGCTGCAGGAACAGCCGAACCAATTGGAACAACTTTTCCGGAACCGTCTTGATGATCGGTTGCTGAAGCCGTTTAATGCCGGAACGCTTTCCGTCGAAACCGTTGGCGAATTGCTCCAGTTTCTCGCTTATCATGAAGCGCTTCATTTGGGTTTTATAAAAGGTCTCAAGCGGGCCATCGGGCTTTAATGGCCGCCGCAAGCGGTTAGTGAATAATGATTACAGTTAGGAAAAAGAAGCCGGCCGGAGCGGTCTCTCGCGTTCGGCCGGTTCTTTTTGTTTGTGATTCCGACGGCAGCCGCTACGTCAAAGGAGCGTTTGCTTTAAAATGCGAATCAATCGCCATAAAAATGGGTGTATGCTGGGGACAACCGCTGAAGTTCGACAAAACCGGCACCGAAGGATCCATTTGCCCAATTGGCGCAAATCACATCGATTTTTCTGGTGCCGTTCCGTGTCGCCACGCTCTGTGTTCGTGGAAATCAAGGAAAACCCGGGGGAATTCAACAAAAACCGCCTGGAATTCAACGAAAACGGCGGAAAATTCAATGAAAAGATGGGGGAATTCAACGAAAATCGGTGGGGATTCAATAAATCTATATTTTTTGTCAATTAATCCCCGCATGGAACCATGATAAATCAATAAACGCCATATCGGCCAACCGAAAAAACACCACAATAAATTTATGGCGGAGTTGTGCCGTATGGCTTAAAACAGAATCATTATTGGGGAGGGACGAGACCGTACATGCCGCCGATTTTTTCTGTCATGGCGGCATCGGCCGCTTCGAGCGGATAATACCCTTTTTTCACCATCCATTGCCAAACGTCATAGGCATGATTGCAGCTCATTAAAAAGGCGGTTTGACAGAACGCGCGAATGTCGGGATGACTCATTTCCATCGCCGCCCAAGCGTATTCGCGTCCGGCTCTTTTTAAGGTCAACAAATAGGCCGTTGCCATCTCGCGGTCGTTAAATTCTTGAACGCTTGTTCTCGGCGTGACCGGAACGTAGGAAGCGGACGGCGATTGCGTATACGATTGGAGCGTCCGATTGATCTCTGGGGTCGGCAGCTTGGTCTGTGCGCCTTGCGCTTTGCTTAAATATTCGACTTTCATGTCATAATCTCGGATGTGGTAAGGCAGATGAGTTTCGATGAGAGCTTTCAATTCGGGATCTTGAACATGTTGCAGAAAATAGCCCATGTTCGTAATCGAATTGACGCAGCTCATCGTTAATTCGTGGAGATCGTGCATTTCATGTGCGGCGAGTTGCATGGCCGTTTACCTCCTGTTCTCATAATCATGTGCACAGTCATTGTGCGGCCTGTCTAACATTTTCTCACGCGCTGCGGTTAATTATTCCGCTATTGGTGTACCCAGACACATCCTTTGGTACCGACCAGCATGGCGCATGAGACCGTACCCTTTGAATCAGCAACCGTCCGCCCGCAGGTGATCTCATCGCAATAGCGTCGTGATGGCTTTTTAATCCCTGCCTTCTGCGGCAGCGAAAGGATTCCGTGTACAAAGTCATAAAGAAACGGAACAACGCGATCTTCAGCCGTTTAAAGGCCGCATTTGAGAAAAACCAAACGGCCGCCGATGTGACGAACCGGTGGCCGTTGGTTTCGGTCATATCTTTTTGGCGTTGTTGTGGAGCCGCCATAGGCGATAGAGGTTGATGACGACCGTTTTGGCGACGGCATAAACGGGCACCGCAAGAATCATGCCGAGGATTCCGGCGAGGTTGCCCGCGACGAGCAAAAGGACGATGATCGTCAACGGGTGCATGTCCAAGCGCTTGCCAATGATCAGAGGCGACAGGAGGTTGCCGTCGATCTGTTGAACGATGACGACGATGAGAACGGTCAGGAGCGCTTTGGTCGGCGAATCCAACAAGCCGACGATGACCGCCGGTGCGGCGCCGATGAATGGACCCAAATACGGAATGATGTTCGTGATCGCGATGATCAGCCCGAGCAACAAGGCGTACGGCAGATGAATGATGAGAAAGCCGATGAAGGTGAGCATGCCGACCGCAAAGCAGACGAAGGTTTGCCCTTGAATATAGGCGCCGAGCGTTTCCGCCGTTTCTTTGATGATGTTCAAGCTTTCCTGCCGGTACGCCGCCGGGATGAAGCGCGTCACCGCCTGCGGGAATTTGTGCCCGTCTTTGAACATGTAAAACAGGATAAATGGCACGGTGATGATCGTGATCGTAATGCTCGTGACGATGCTGATGGCCGTTTGCATGCCCGAAGTGATGTTATCCGTAAATTGAGTGACCCAGCTGATGACCGATTTATTGATTTTATCCAAATAATCTTGTTGTTGGATCCAAACGAACCAATCGGATTCCGTCAAATCTTGAATGAGCTTTTTACTGGTATGGACGTAATCGGGAATGTGATTGATCAACTGGTTGATCTGCCGGACGATCATCGGCCCGATCCAACCGATCAATCCGCCCACGACGCCGATAAAGACGATATAGAGGATCAAAATCGCCAAGGTGCGAGGAATCCGCGCCCGTTCAATGAGGTTGACGGCGGGATTCAAAAGAAAATAAAGGAAAATGGAGATCAAAAAGGGAAAAAACAGCGTTGAAATAAAGATGAACAACGGTTCAAAGAAGAACGACAATTTCGTGCAAATGTAAACGATGACGACGATCATCAAAATTTCAAAGGTCCAAAAATGGAGTTTGGATTTGAACACCTCATCAAGCTCCTCCCAGCGCACGGCTCCGCTTCCATGCTTCTGTCTTTATGTTAGCTTAGTTTGGTTCCCGGGGCAATCGTCCCAACGTCAAGGCTTAGCGAAACGCGGGCGCCGGGAGACAAGCGGGCATCCCTCCTTCTTATGAACAGGATTTTTTTGAAAAAGATCGAATATGAAATATAATTAAAATAAATTTCCGGCCTCCGGTCCGAACATGGAATGGCCAACGGGGACGGCGATGCCGGACAAAAAGGGTTCCGACAACCGGCATTTTTTCCGCGTCCGTGGTTTCTCTCAGGGCCGCTTATTATCCAGAACGGGTGTGAAAGAACATGGTCAACTTGCAAACAACCGTCGTGGAATTTCAAGGCGTAAAGGCTCTATCCGGAAAGTTCAACCGTTTGGGCAATCATTTTTCTTTTTTTGTTTATTATGTGGACGGCCTTCTTATCGACACCGGACCCGTGTTCGCCCGGGAAACGGTTGCCGCTTTCGCCGAAGCGATGCGCCCGAAAGCAATCGTTTTGACGCACTATCATGAAGACCATTCGGGGAATGCCGCTTACCTTCACGATCGCTTGCAAATCCCTTTATATATGAGTCGGCGTACGGCGGAACGATTGACCGAACCTCTGATCTTGCCGTTCTATCGCCGCGTGGTTTGGGGAGCGGGCGAACCGGTTCGCGGCGAGCCGATTGGTGAACGGTTAACGTTGGACGGCCGCGTTTTCGAAGTTATTCCGACGCCAGGGCATTCCGACGACCACATTTCACTCTACCAAGCGGAAAGGCGTCTCCTGTTTAGCGGCGATTTGTTTTTGGGCCGCCGTCTTCGTTATGGGATGCGGGAAGAATCGATCGCCGACATGATCGCCTCGCTCGATCGGGTCATGGCTTATCGCTTTGATGCGCTTTGTTGCGGACATGCCGGTTTTGTTCCGGACGGACGGGAAGCGTTAAAACAGAAGGGCGAGTTTTTGCGGCGTCTAGAGGCTTCAACCAAGGCGCTCGCGGAAAAGGGCTTGTCCGCCCGGCAAATCGCCCGGAGACTGTTGCCGAAAGGGTACAAGGTGCGGTTCGCTTCGTTAGGCGAAATGTCGCCGGTCCATCTCATCCGGGCGATTCTCGCCGATCGCCGCACGGACGTCACGGACTTTTTCTGAAAGAATTCGCATGGGAAGTCTGCGGCACGGCTAAACGCGAATGGAGCTGGGGATGGCGACATGGCGTGAAACGATTTCGCCCGGTGTTGGGCGCCGGCCGGCAGCATTCAGTCGAAACCGACTCTGGAGCCTTTGGATATATTTTAGTGTGCGGTCGGAGGATGGGGAACGCTCAATGCCGGGCTGCCGAAGGGCCGTTGGCCTGGACGAAACGTGAAGAGGAGTGGGTGCTTGCCTCGCTTGAACGATCGGTCTGCGCCGATCCGGATGGAACCTTTTATTCAACCGCCCATTAATTGATCGCGTTTTTCGCTTTCGGAACCATCGCCCGCGTTTTGCGCTCCGGCCTTTCGTCCGCATTTTGTCGAAAGGCTTTTCCTTTTATGTCGAGCAAAAACTATCGGCTGTTCTGTCAATATATGTTATATTAATTATTGGGGGAATTTTTAGATAAGAAAAAATGAAAAACCGTTGGTCACCAGCTTAAACGTTTGTATCGCCTTGTCTTTGGCTAAAGAAAAGCCCATTTTTTCCAAAGGGGACTGAGAGCCGTGTTAAGATTGTTGGATGTTCATACAAAGGCGATTTTAAAAGATGGTGTCCAATTCATGCGGGCCAACCAAAATACCATCCGGATGGAATGGGAGGCGATTTTGCGGCGCCTGAAGCAGAGAAACGGGCAATCCGCCGCGACCTTTGAAGTGGCTTATCGCTTCTTTTCGGCTCTTTTATTGGATGACAAAGAGGAAGACGTCGACGCGATGATCGCCGGCATTCGCCATTTATGGGTGGCCGAATTTGGGCAATTGCCGCAACCCAATTTGACGATTTACATCCTCACGCTATTGGAGAATGCGGTTCATCAGGCGATTCAGTCGCATCGGGCCTCATTGAGATCCTACCATCCGGCGGTGCAATACCTTTTCTCAAAGATCTGCGAGGAAATGCTCTGTCAGCCGGGCGGGATGTCCCCCAACCTGCATTATTTTCTGCGCTTGATCGTCGAAGCCCGGCAGTTGCCGATCAAATGGATTGCCAGATTGGAGCAAAATGAAAACGGTTACAAGGTTAAGGAGATTTACGGCGCGATTCGGAAACCCGTGAAAGGGCTGGTGATTAACGCATCATCGGTCTTTCTGTTGTCGGAAGCTTTGATCGATTACATCTCGGAAAACGATGAGCGTTTAAAAGTGATCCCATTGCCTTGGAAACAAGAGATCTTGCTTTTCGGGACGACCGATAAAGATACCGCCGTCGTGACGCCGTTCCTCACATTTGCCATGCATTTACTGCAGATCACCGAGGAATGTTTTGCGCAGCGGCGGGAAGATGAGTGGAAAGATGCGGTCATTTTGTTTAACGACTGGATCATGCGGTCGCAAAACCTTCATGAAGCGATCCAAAATATCACTTGCGGTTATGCCCGGTATTTGCCTTTTGAGCGCTGCGCGTTGTTCACGTATTCCAAAACCGACGGCACGAGCGTCGGGCTGTTTGGCTATCATATCAATAATGAAGCGATTCAAAACGTGAAAATTAAAGTCGATGACATTCCGGCTATTGCCAACAAATTGAAGAAATTGGCGTCGCCGGACGCGGTTTACCCGTTCCAGCCGATTTATATTGAACATGCCGAACGAGATTTACCCGAGCCATACGTCCGGCAATTCCAGCTCGGTTCATTGGTCGTCGCCCCGATCTACGTGCCGTCCGAACGCTCGTTGATCGGCGCCGCGCTCTTGGACCGCGGTCCGGGCGTCCATTTCGACGTCGACAATCATACGTACACGGCGTTGATGAAGTTTGGGCAGAGCGCGGGGGAAATCTTGTCCAAATTCATGCATATGACGGCGATCAAGCAGCTCGTATATGGGTCCGTTTCGCTGTCGGAAAGAGAATTGGACGTTTTGAAATTGTTGGCAGAAGGTGCTTCGACGCAGGAAGCCGCCGACCGTCTCCATCTCAGCGAATATACGGTGCGCGATTATGTTTCGGACATCATGAAGCGATTGGGGGCGAGAAACCGTACGGAGGCGGTCGTCAAAGCGATGAGGCTTGGGTTGATCCATTGAAGCATCGTGTGGCCGTTACTTGCCGTCCATTTAAAATAGGTTTCATTCGCACCGCCTGACGACGGCGGATTTTTTATTTTACCCTTGCCTCGTCAAATCAAAAAAAGCATAGCGAGAGCGGTTCTTCGCGGCGGGTGCCTCGGGCTGTCCGCCGCGCTGCTTCTGTCTCCGGGGCAACCCTTCCGGATGCGTTCGCTGCGCTGCTTGTCCACGCGGCAAATCGAACCGGTCTGCCCTTGGCCGTCCTTTTACCGGTCTGCATGAGTCGCCCCTATTAAATGATCCAACACAACGGATCGGCCATTTTTGTATGGCTGATCGAGATGTGCCGGGTTTTAGAGGCTTCACGGGCACCTTCTATGTCCTCCCGCGCTGGGTCGCCATGGAGTTGGCATGTACTGTTTTGCCGTTTTTGAGGAAGAAACCGTTAGGGCTCTGCGGTGGACGCGCGAAATAACGAGGGGAGCCGTGCAGGCGATGGCAATAACCCCTGTTGTTTTGCATACGGATAGATTATAAAGATCGGTTTCGGAATCATAAGGAGGTGAAGCGATTGCTCATTCACGTTGTAAGAAGTGGCGAGTCGCTTCGGCAAATTGCGGAGCGGTACGGAGTCGCCCTGTCCCGGCTGTTGGAGGTCAATGAATGGTCTGCTGGCGATCCGATCATTCCGGGATTGGCGTTGCTCATTCCGACGGCGAGCCGCTATCATACCGTTCGCCCCGGAGAGACGATTTGGCAGATCGCCGCCCGTTACGGCGTATCGGCGGAGGCGGTCATCCGCGCCAACCCTTCGGTGAATCCGGCAAACTTGAGGCCCGGCATGATCCTTGTCATTCCGCCCGTTCGACATACGGTGCGAGCGGGGGAAACGATCGCCGGCATCGCCGGCCGCTATCGGACGACGGTTCAGGCGATCCTCTCCGCCAATGCCATCACCGATCCGAACCGGCTCGTTCCCGGGACGGTATTGGCCATTCCGGCGGGGGAAAAACCGTCGATTGAAACCAACGGCTTTACGTATCTTTCCGGAAGCGAAGGCGCGGCGGCCATCGATCAAGTCGGCGACTTATTGACCTTCATGGCGCCGTTTGCCTATCGCATTCAAGCGAACGGCGGTCTTGAACCCTTCCCTGATGAAGCGTTGATCCCGCGGGCGACGGCGAAACGGGTAACGCCCATGATGGCGATCACCAATTTTACATCCAGCGATCCGGGATCGGCGCTCGCCCACGCCGTGCTGGCGAATGAAAGCGTTCAAGAAACGCTGTTGGACCGCATTCTGGCGACGATGCGGGCGAAAGGCTATCGCGGGCTGAACGTCGATTTTGAAAACGTGTATCCGCAAGACCGAAATGCCTATAACCGGTTTCTCGAACGGGCGAGAGACCGGCTGCACGCCGCGGGCTATTTTCTTTCGACTTCGCTCGCTCCCAAGACGAGCGGCGCCCAGCAAGGCCTTTTATATGAAGCGCACGATTATGCGGCGCACGGGCGGATTGCCGACTTTGTCGTTCTCATGACTTATGAGTGGGGGTACCGGCTCGGTCCGCCGCGCGCCATTTCACCGATCGGCAACATCAAGCAAGTCCTCGATTATGCGGTGGCCGTCATCCCTCGCCATAAAATCATGATGGGATTTCAGATCTACGCGCGGGATTGGCTGCTGCCCCATGTTCCCGGCCGGGAAGCGGAGACGTTCAGCCCGCGTGAAGCGATCCGCCGCGCCGTGCGCTATGGGGCCGTGATTCAATACGATGAAGCGAGCGCGTCCCCGTATTTTCGCTATTATGATGAACGGGGGCGGCTCCATGAAGTTTGGTTTGAAGACGCCCGCAGCGCCCTGGCCAAGTTTGAGTTGTTGAAAAGCTATCCTTTGCGCGGTGTCAGCTATTGGGTGCTCGGTTACGATTATCCGGAAAACTGGGCGCTCCTCGGAGACCTTTTTACCATCATCAAGCGCCCGTAAGGCGATTGCCCTCACTGCGGAGTTTCTTCGCGTGAGGGCGTTTTTTCTCGTTCGGCATCGCTATACTGCGCCTTCATAGGGGTTGGTTTCCGTTGATTTCCCATGCCATTTAGTTTTCCGTTGCATTTGTTTCACCTGCGCGGCGATCCCGGGGCCGTGTGGCGCTTATCGATGATTCCGACAGGCAACTCGTCGCCGCTGCCGTGGCCTCCATTTTGATTTTTCATGTTTTGTCGCATTGCCGGAGATTTTGCGGAAAGGGGGTCCGCCTTTGCATGGATCTGCCGGGAGATGACCTATAATCGGATGCATTCGACCGCAACCAGCGCGTGTCGAACGGGGCGGTTACAGGGGAAATGGGTTAGAATGTTTTTATCGTCGTCCCTAACAATGATAAAATAAAAAATTGGATTGAACTTCAGACGGAAGAAGCCGGGGGCGCGACAAGGCGGTCCACCAACGGGACAAGCCGTCACCATGCCGTAACCCGTGTGGAGACAACTGGGAGGTCAATGTTTTTATTATGAAGAAGAGCAATCAGTTCAGACGGGCTTTGAAATTTATCCTCTTGGTTACTTTAATTTCGATCCCATTGAGCGGGGCGTTCGATACGGCGACGGTTTTTCTTGATGCGGTCCCGTGGTATTTCGGCATTTTTATCGTGATCTTTATTGTTTTTATTGGCGCCTTTTTTGATATGATCGGGGTGGCTGCCGCGGCCGCCGAAGAACCGCCTTTTCACGCGATGGCTTCCAAGCGGGTTTTCGGCGCAAAGATGGCGGTGAAAATCGTTCGCAATGCGGAGCGGGTCGCCAGTGTGTGCAGCGATGTTATCGGCGACATCGCCGGGGTGTTGAGCGGTGCCACGGCGCTCGCCGTCGGGGAACAGGTCGCCATGGCGTTCGGTCTTGAGGGGTGGGCGGAAGAAGGCGTCTCCATCGCTTTAACCGTGTTGGCGACGGCGCTGACCATCGGGGCGAAAGCGTTAGGAAAGACGATCGCGGTTTATTTTCCGACGCCGATTGTGCTGATGGCCGCCAAAGTTTTGGAAAGCTTTTTAAACAGAAAAAAACCCCAAAAAATCAACCGCAGGCGTTAATGCGGAAGTGGCGATTTTGGGGCGTTTCCGGCTTATTCACTTCTTGCTAAAACCACATGGCTAAGTCAAGCGCTGGGACCGTTATCCTCTTTCTTTTTTTCTTGCGCTTTGTCGTCATCGGTCAGGCCGTTGATCGCATTTTTAAATTCCTTCAAGGTGTGGCCGGCCGCACGTCCGAGTTCCGGGAGTTTCTTCGGCCCGAACAGGATTAAGGCAAAGAACAGGATTAACAGAATTTCTCCAAAGCCGAGATTCATGGTCTTCACCTTCAATAATAGTAAATGTTTTAATTATAATATAACTCAATTATCGGTGAAAGACAATGTCATCACCTCATGCATAATTTCTTCGTTTTTGCCGATGATCATTCATCGGTTTTCTTTTTTTGCTTTTTCGGAGAACCATCGTTGGCAGGGCCTGGCGCTCACCGTTCCGGCCGGGAATGGCGGCATCTTGAAAAACCGGGATAAATGCGGGGAAGAAACGTTGAAGGAATCGCAACCGCTTTGCCCGAACTATATAAACCAGGGGATGCCGGCGATCCAATGGGGGTGCTGGCCGCGGAGCGACGGTAGGAGCGCCGAAAGCGAAGGACTTGGATGAAGCCGCGTTCCCGCGAAGCCGCCGGCGGGGAGTTAGGCATCATTGCGAAAAAAGAACGCCTATTCCCTCGATAAACGCCCTCTTTTTTTGGAAACTTTCCCAAAATGGTGAAAGTGGATTTATGATAGGATGAAGATAAGGTTGTAAGATTTAGGGGGAGATACATGCGGCACGGGATGCTCGAGCAACGGCTTGGCACTCTTATGGACGAATGGTATGATGTCCGCTTAAAAGAACCCGAAAAGATGATCACGGTTAAAGGAACGATAGACGCTCTTGTCGATAGGCTCCCGTTTATCGAGGAGAAATGGCGGATGGAGTATACCATCCTCAATTACGGACACGCGGTTTTGAACGCCCAGTCCGATCACGCCATCCGGCACTATTATGAAATGCTGCCGAAACTGTATAAATTTACGGAACGCCAACTGTACTTCGCCAGTTTTTTTAAAGGAACGGAAGCGTTTTCGCAGGGAAAATTGCTGCAAGCACTAAAACATTATAAAGAGGCGCTCCGCCTTTTAAAATACGTGCCTAGGGTCGTCGAAGAGGGCGAAATCTATTTTAAGATCGCCTGTGTTTATTACAAAATCGGGGCCTATCACACCGCGAACCGTTTCTTGCATCGAGCGTTGTTCATTTACAGCGGTGAGCGGGGTTACCCGGAACGCGTCGATGCCTGCAAGCTTCTTTTTTCCTTGATCCGCCGAAAACCGAATCCGAAATGGCAATGGGGGTGTGCTTCTCTTTGAGAAGCCCCCTCTTTTCGTTTCGGGCGGCACGGGCGGTTTTTTGCTGCTGAAATGCCCGCTTCTTTTCATTGATCGGGAAGCCTCTTTTACGCGGCATCGCTTTTCAGTCTTAAAAGACCGCGTCCAATGATCACACGGAGGCTTCTCCGTTTTTTTTTATTTTCTTGCGGTGGTTTCAATGTTTTAAGGAACGTTTTTCTTTAGAAAAGAACCATTTTTTGCAACATAGGACTTCCTTATCTCTGTGATGTGCTAAGATAGGGATGATGGGTTCTTGTTCATTTCGCTTCTTTGGGGTGAGAACATGTCAAGGTTCGATGCGGTGATTAATAGAAGAGGAACGAATTCGGTGAAGTGGGACGATGTCGAAAGAATTTTCGGCGAGCCCGATATTTTGCCGCTTTGGGTCGCCGATATGGATTTTTCCTGTCCGCCGGAAGTCGTGGAAGCCGTCGTGAAGCGGGCGCAACATCCGATTTATGGCTATCCCGGCAAACCTAAAGCCCTTTTTGAAGCGACGAAAGGCTGGATTCGTCGGCGGTTTGGCTACGATCTGAAAACGGAGTGGATGACCGCGGTTCCCGGGGTGGTTCCCGCCATCCGGATGGCGATCATGGCGTTTACGAAACCGGGAGATAAAGTCGTTATCCAGCCGCCGATCTATCCGCCGTTCTTCTCAACCGTTGAAGACTTGGGTCGCCGGCTGGTCAAGAATCCGCTGAAAGTGGAAAACGGCCGCTATGTGATGGATTTCGACGATTTAAAGCGAAAGATTGACGAACGCACGAAGATGATTCTCTTGTGCAGTCCGCATAACCCGGTCGGTCGGGTATGGACGAAAAACGAGTTGCTTGAGCTTGGGGAGATCGCCATTCGCCACGACTTAATCGTCGTTTCGGATGAAATCCATTCTGATCTCGTTTATGAAAAAGGTGCGCATACGCCGTTTTACGCGCTGTCCGAAAGCCTCGCCGACCGATGTATCACATTCATTTCGGGGAGCAAAACGTTTAATCTCGCCGGGCTGTTTTCTTCGATCGCCATCGCGAAGAATCCGAAGATCATGAGGGCATTTAAAACCGCTGTCTCCCAAGCCGGTCTTGAACACATCAATTTGTTCGGCATCGAAGCGATGACCGCCGCATATCATCATGGTGACGCCTGGCTTGATGAATTAAACGTTTATTTAAAAGAAAACGCTGAACATATCAAACGCTTTTTATCGGAACGCGTGCCCGAAGTGAAAATGACGATGCCGGAAGCGACGTACTTGGCGTGGCTCGACTTTCGCGAATTGGGATTGGACGGCCGAAAGCTGCGGAATTTCCTCATTCGCGAGGCCAAGCTCGGTTTGAATAACGGTTATGATTTCGGCGAAGAGGGCGAAGGGTTCATGCGTTTGAATTTTGGTTGCCCGCGTTCGATCTTGGACGAGGCGCTCGAGCGTTTGGAAACAGCGGTCCACCGATTACGGGTGGAGAATGTGCGTTGAACCATTCGGATTTGTATACCCGCCTCCCGTTATTGGGGGAGACGATCGCAACGCAAGGCCGTGGTTCAAACCGGAGCGGGGCGTGTGTTTACGGCTGGGATTCTATCCTTGCGTGCATTCGGGTCTTGGGGCTCTACGGAAGGCGTGACGCGTGCGAAGGGCGGGCGCCGAGTGTGCGCCTCTTCTAGGTTTCATGGATGCGCGTCATGCCGTTAAATAACCGGGGAGATGAGGCATGCTCGATTTTTTGCTTTGGCACTTGCTGCTCGGGTTGATCATCGCCTTGCTGTTTGCCGTCATATTGTGGGACGATCCGCACGGGGCAAAGCGCTCCCGCCGTAAAGCCAAACTTCCTCGGTCGCCGGAAAGCGGGCAAGGGCCGCCCGGCACCGGGGACGAATTCGGAGAAGAGCCGTAGACGGGAAGCCGGGCCATCGGCCGATCTTGAATCGTGCTGTCCGGCCGCTTTGACGGCGGGCCTGTGTTTTGCCTTTTTGGATGGCGATGTTTTCAAACCCCGCTCAGCAGAAAGAGCGTTGGTGCGTTGTTTGACTGCGCGCAGGCTTGCTTTATCTTTTAGGAAAAGCGGTTTTGCAAGCCGTTTGGTTTCGAGACTTGAAAGGGGATGAGAATGGTAAAAAATTCCTTTAAATTTCTCCTTGCATTTTTCGAAGTGCTCGTCGTATAATATACCTTGTCATCGGGATCTGCGGACGTGGCGGAATTGGCAGACGCGCTAGACTCAGGATCTAGTGGTAGTCAAATACCGTGGAGGTTCGAGTCCTCTCGTCCGCACCATATGTAAATGGTATGGCCGTGCACGGGAAGCCGTGACCTATAACGGCTTCGTCGGAATGCGGCTTTGCTTGGAATCGGCGTCTCGTCGACCGTTGGCAAGCGTGACACAGCTTGCGAAGGGACAGACAGCCAAGCCAATTCAATACACAGATCGTCGGGAAGTGGCTCAGCTTGGTAGAGCACCACGTTCGGGACGTGGGGGTCGCAGGTTCGAATCCTGTCTTCCCGACCATTTTTATGCCCATTACAGCGCGGTTTTTCGGATTTCACCGAAATTCCGCGCTTTTTACGTGGGGCTCAATTGCAAACATTTTGCCAATCCAAATATATTCTCCATGACCAATAGTTTTTTAATTAATAGTATTATTGGTTTTCGTGATTGTACCCTCAATCATGCGGTCGGAAGTGTTCATTTTGGTGAATGCCTGAAGGCATTTGGAATGATGGGCAGAAACTTTCTTCACAGTTTTGGTCGGGAACGGTCCGATTCAACGATTGGCAGCAAGCAAATCGTTTGTATAAAATACCTTACGGGGGTATACTATTTACCAGCGAGGTGATGAACATGGCGCACCACCAAGCCCAAGAGGTTGACATGCAGCCGGAACGGAAGCCTTTGGTCCCGAGAACGGAGCAAGAGAAACAACGTTTGCTTAACCGCCTCAAGCGGATTGAAGGCCAAGTGCGCGGCCTGCAAAAAATGGTTGAAGACGACCGCTATTGCGTCGACATTCTCGTGCAGCTTTCGGCGGTTCAGGCGGCGTTGCGGGAAGTCGGTTTCTCCTTGACGGAAAGACACGCGAAGATGTGCGTCGCCCATGCGATCCAGGAGGGTTCGGGTGAAGAACACATCGATGAATTGTTGAAAGTCGTCCGGCAGTTAACGAAATAAAGGCCGACCGGGGGTGAGAAGATGGGCAAGGCGTCGGAACTGTCGCTTGATATCACCGGCATGACGTGCGCGGCCTGCGCGAACCGGATTGAAAAAGTGCTCAATAAAATGGACGGCGTGACGGCTACGGTGAACCTTGCGGCGGAAAACGCCAAGATCACCTATGACCGGGAACAAACCGAACCCAAAGCGATCATTGAAAGGATCGAGAAATTGGGCTACGGGGTGGCGCCGAAAAAAGCGATTTTCGACATCCGCGGCATGACGTGCGCGGCTTGCGCGAACCGGATTGAAAAAGTGCTCAATAAAATGGACGGCATCGAAAGCGCCGCCGTCAACCTGGCGGCCGAAACCGCGGACGTGGCCTATCTGCCCGGTGTCGTCGAGATCGCCGACATCCGCGAGCGGGTGAAAAAGATCGGTTATGAGGCGATCCCGAAATCGGAAGGCGTAGAAGACGGCGCCTACAAGGAAAAAGAATACCGGGCGAAACGCGTTCGATTCATGGTTTCCGCGGTGCTGTCCATTCCTTTCGTTTATATGATGATCGCGGACCGCACGGGGCTTTTCATGCCGATGATGCTGGAAAACCCGTGGGTTCAAGCCATATTGGCAGGGATCGTGCAATTTTATATCGGGGCGCCGTTTTATGCCGGAGCGGTGCGCGCGCTCCTCAATCGGAGCGCCAACATGGACGTGCTCGTCGCGCTCGGCACCTCCGCGGCTTATTTTTACAGCCTGTACGGCACGATCCGCGCGCAAGCCCAACCGAGCTTTACACCGGAGCTTTACTATGAAACGAGCGCGATCCTGATTACCTTGATTCTTCTCGGCAAGCTCTTGGAGGCCCGGGCCAAGGGCCGGACGACCGAAGCGATCAAAAAACTCCTCGATTTGCAGGCGAAAGAGGCGACCGTTCTCCGCGACGGCAAAGAGATAAAAATTTCGGCGGAGGCGGTTGTTCCGGGCGATGTGCTCATCGTCAAACCCGGCGAAAAGATCCCCGTCGACGGCACCGTGATCAGCGGCGCTTCGAGCGTCGACGAATCGATGATCACCGGCGAATCGCTGCCGGTTGAAAAGGCGGCCGGCGACGCCGTCATCGGCGCCACCATCAATCAAACCGGCACGTTGAAAATCCGGGCCGATAAAGTCGGGAAAGATACGGTGTTGAGCGGGATCATCAAGATCGTAAAAGAAGCGCAAGGATCCAAAGCGCCGATCCAACGGCTCGCCGATGTCATTTCGGGCATTTTTGTTCCGATCGTCGTCGCGGTCGCGGCGGTGACGTTCCTGGTGTGGCTGTCCTTTGTCAGGCCCGGCGATTGGCCGGCCGCGCTCGATGCAGCCATCTCGGTGCTCGTCATCGCTTGTCCGTGTGCGCTCGGTCTCGCGACGCCGACGTCGGTCATGGTGGGCACCGGAAAAGGCGCCGAACTGGGCGTCTTGTTCAAAGGCGGCGAGGCGTTGGAGACGGCCCACAAGCTCGACGTCGTCTTGCTCGATAAAACCGGTACCGTGACGAAAGGAAAGCCGGAAGTCGTCCGTTTTGTGACCGAGGACGGTGAAGGCGACCGGATACTGAGAGCCGTCGTCTCCGCCGAAAACGCGTCGGAACATCCGCTCGCCCGGGCGATCGTCGCCTACGGCCTCGAGCGCGGCGTGGAGCCGCTCGAAGTCGATGCGTTTCGGGCCGTCCCGGGCCGGGGCATTGAAGCCGAGGTCGATGGCCGCGCCATTGTCGTCGGCACGCGTCGTTTGCTGAATGACCATGGCATCCGATATGATTCATACCAACAAACCATCGCCGAGCTCGAAAGCGAAGGCAAAACGGCGATGCTCATCGCGGTGGACGGCGAGGCGAAAGGCGTCATTGCGGTGGCCGATGAATTGAAAGACACGTCGCGGAAAGCGATCGCCGATCTGAAACGGCTCGGCGTCGATGTCCGGATGGTCACCGGCGACAACGAACAAACCGCCCGGGCCGTCGCCGGGCAGGCGGGCATTGCGCATGTCTATGCGGAAGTGTTGCCCGAAGAAAAAGCGGAAATCGTCAAGGCGTTGCAGCGGCAAGGCAAGCGCGTCGCCATGGTCGGCGACGGGATCAACGATGCGCCGGCGCTCGCCGCGGCCGATATCGGCATGGCGATCGGCACCGGCTCCGACATCGCGATCGAAACCGCGGACATTACCCTCGTCGGCGGCGATTTGTCCCATATTCCGAAAGCGATCGCTCTAAGCCGCGCGACCATGCGCAACATTCGGCAAAATTTGTTTTGGGCCCTGTTTTACAATTGCATCGGCATTCCGATCGCCGCTTTCGGCCTGCTGTCGCCGTGGGTGGCCGGCGCCGCGATGGCATTCAGCTCGGTATCGGTGACGGCCAACGCGCTGCGCCTGAAACGCGTTCACATATAACGCGATCAGCGGCGTCCGCTTCCGCTTGGCACCATCCTAAGGAGGTTCGCTGGTCAGCGGGGGCGAAAAAAGAGGATCGCCCTCCTGTTTCGATTCGGCGGGACGGCCGACGCCGGTGGGCGCTCAGCCGCTTGTTTACACCGCCAACCGATTGCTCTCTTGGGCAACGCTTATACTAATCAAAAAACTGAATGGAGGGTTTCATGATGGAAAATGTGGTCTTGGATGTGAAAGGCATGACGTGCGGGCATTGCGAGGCGGCGGTATCCGGAGCGTTAAAAGCGCTCGACGGTGTGGCCGACGTCAAAGTCCATCTCGATACCGGTAAGGTGGATGTCCGCTATGACAAAGATAAAGTCAGCCTTGAACAAATGAAGGAAGCGATTGAAGAACAAGGTTACGACGTCGTATAAAAAACGATGAACCCGTTCGGCGCACGTCCGGACGGGTTCATTTTCTATGATAAAGTTCTCTTCGCGGGATCACTTCCTGATGTTGCTTTCTTGAATCTTTCGTCGGAGTGCAGGCAGCATGCCCAAAGCGGGCACGTGTCCGGTTGGGGATGTATTCATGAGTCAAGGTTGATAATTATTTCAGAAAATATAGATATACTGAATGCCTGCCGTTTTTCATTGAATTCTTGGCGGTTTTCGTTGAATTCACCAGGATTTTTATTGAATAAGGGAAAGCAGGCGGCGCGGAAAAATATGATTCTTTTCATCGTAATGAAAACATTCTTTATTCATCGACGGCCAAGTTTGTTTATAATGGGGAATGAAAAGGTTTAGGAGGATCGAGATGAACAACGAACAATACCTTAGCGAGCGGCGATGGCGCTTGCTCATGCGAACCGCGCTCATCCTTCTCATCGCCGCGGCGGTCGGTTTTACCATTTATCAAGTCGTCAGGGACAAGCAAAACATTGATGTCGGCGATCAAGCGCCGGATTTCGCTTTGAAAACCTTGGACGGCAAAGAGGTCAAGCTTTCCGATTTTCGCGGCCAAGGGGTCTTGCTGAATTTTTGGGGATCATGGTGCGATCCTTGCAAAGAAGAGATGCCGTACATAAATGAAGCGTATGAAAAGCACTTGAAGAACGTTAAGATTTTGGCGGTGAACATCCAAGAGTCGCCGGTCGTCGTCCGCGGTTTTTTTGAACGCTACGGCTTAAAATTTACGACCGTTCTCGACCGGGACGGCGCGGTGACGCGGGCTTATCACATCGGGCCGATCCCGACGACCTTTTTGATCGACAAGAACGGGCGGATCGTGAAGAAGATTACCGGGGGCATGGATAGTCCCGAAGCGGTGGAAAAGAATTTGAAACTCGTTCAGCCGTAAGGTTCTCCGTTTGCCCGGACCGCCGTGGAGCGGTAGACTTCATGTGATCAAACGGAGAGCGGACGCGCATGGAACCGGTGGGGTCCAGCACCGGTTGGCGGAAAAAAGGAGGTGCGCGCTTGGCTGCCAACGTTAATCTTTTTTTGGCTTTCGGAGCGGGATTCTTGTCGTTTGTATCGCCGTGCACGCTGCCGCTCTACCCCGGTTTTTTATCGTATATCACGGGGCTTTCGGTCGATGAACTGAAGGGGCTGAACGGCCGGCTCGAACGGCGGGTGATCGTTCATACGTTGCTTTTCATGCTCGGTTTTTCCGTCATTTTTCTCTCGCTCGGCGTGTCTACGACGGTCATCGCCCGGTTATTCGTGAATTACAGCGTTCTCATCCGGCAGATCGGTGCGATTTTAATCGTCGTTTTCGGACTCATGATCATGGGGGTGTGGAAACCCGGTTTTTTAATGAAGGATAAACGGGTGACGTTTCGCTCCCGCCCGGCCGGATACGCCGGTTCGGTGCTGATCGGCATGGGCTTTGCCGCCGGTTGGACGCCTTGCACCGGTCCGATCCTCTCCGCGGTCATCACGCTGGGCATAACGGATCCGGGCAAAGGGCTGTTTTATATGGCCGCGTACACGGCCGGGTTTGCTTTGCCCTTTCTCATTCTCGCTTTTTTCATCGGAAGGCTTGGTTGGATCCGCCGCCATCACGTGTTGATGACGAAAATCGGCGGCGCTTTGATGGTGGCGATGGGCGTTTTCCTCTATTTCGATTGGATGGCGAAGATTTCATCGTTTGTCAATCGCGTGTTCGGCGGGGTGACGGGATTTTAACACAAACACTCGCCGGTGCCTCCCGTCCGAATCCTTTGCGATCGCAGGCGAGGATTTTGGAAACCCGGGCCGGGCGATATATGACGCCATGCGGCTTCCTGGTGGTAGGGGACTGTCGAATGCTCCTATTGTATGGCGTCGAGGCAATAAAGAAAGTTGAACCCTTCCATAAACTTCGCCATGCCGAAATCTTGTACCCAATGAATGCTCCTGAACATGAAGTCAAGTGTATTTCCGAGAAAACAGCGCTCCGCGGGCGACGCGGGGCGCTGTTTTGTCCGAAGCGCTGTAGCCGAAGCATGGGCATCGGCCGGAGAAATGTGCAGAAGGGTCGCCGAAATGATCGGCGCCCGACGTCGCGGAAAGAAATAAGTCTTTGTGCGGTGCGGGACGGCGGCGAACCGGCTCGTCTTTTATTGTCAGGTGCGACGCTTAAGGCGTAATGATGGTCAAAGATCGCTGACTCTTCGACCGCATCTCCCTTCAAGCGACCGTTTGTGCGGCGGTTACGGCGTCGTTGGAAAAACGGCGTCGCTTCTTGTGTGTAATTGTCAAACGATTTATACAAATTATTGAAAGGGTTTTCATAATCTTTTATAGAAATCCTTACTATCAATATTATGGGAGGGATGTTTCGTGGAACCCAACACCCTGGAGATCAGCAGGCGCTTGTCCGATTTCTTGACGGGAACGAAAAAGCTTTACATCGGCGGCAAATGGGTCGACTCGGCATCGGGAAACACGTTTGATACCGTGAACCCCGCAACGGGTGAAGTGCTGGCGACGGTCGCTGAAGCCGGTCCGGAAGACGTTGACCGTGCGGTGAACGCGGCCCGGAAAGCCTTCGATGAAGGCCCGTGGTCGCGCATGAGTGCGGCGTCAAGAAGCCGCCTGATCTACAAGCTGGCCGATCTCATGGAAGAGCATAAAGAAGAGCTGGCGCAGCTTGAAAGCCTGGATAACGGCAAACCGATCCGCGAATCGCGGACGGCGGACATTCCGCTCGCAATCGAGCATTTCCGTTACTACGCCGGTTGGGCGACGAAGATCGTCGGGCAAACGATCCCGGTGGCCGGCCAATATTTTAACTACACCCGCCATGAGCCCGTCGGCGTCGTCGGACAAATCATCCCTTGGAATTTCCCGCTGCTGATGGCCGCGTGGAAACTCGGGGCCGCGCTTGCCACCGGTTGCACCGTCGTTTTGAAACCGGCGGAACAAACGCCATTGTCGGCCTTATATTTGGCGTCGCTCGCCGAAGAAGCCGGGTTTCCGGAAGGCGTCATCAACGTCATCCCGGGTTACGGGGAAACGGCGGGAGCGCCGCTCGTTCAACATCCTAAGGTCGATAAGATCGCGTTTACCGGTTCCACGGAAGTCGGCAAGCTGATCATGGCGGAGGCGAGCCACACTTTAAAACGCGTCACGCTCGAACTGGGCGGGAAGTCGCCGAACATCATCCTGCCGGACGCCGACATGTCGCGGGCGATTCCGGGGGCCATTTCGGGCATCATGTTCAACCAAGGCCAAGTGTGCTGCGCCGGGTCGCGTTTGTTCGTCCAGAAAAAAGCGTACGATAACGTCGTCAGCGATCTCGTCAGCTATTCGAAAAAAATCAAGCAAGGCGACGGGCTGAACCCCGAAACGGAAATGGGGCCGCTCGTCTCTAAAGAACAGCAAGACCGCGTCGTTCGTTATATCGACCGAGGCAAAGCGGAAGGCGCGGAACTTCTCACCGGCGGGTCGTTCTCCGAACGCGGCTATTTCGTCGAGCCGACGGTGTTTGCCGACGTCTCGGACGACATGACGATCGCGAAAGAGGAAATCTTCGGCCCGGTCGTCTGCGCGATGCCGTTCGAAGACCTCGACGAAGTCATCGAGCGGGCCAATAACAGTGAGTACGGGCTCGCCGCCGGCCTTTGGACGGAAAACATCCGCAACGCCCATTATGTCGCGAGCAAATTGAAAGCGGGCACCGTGTGGGTCAACTGCTACAACGTCTTCGACGCCGCCAGCCCCTTCGGCGGCTACAAGATGTCCGGTATCGGTCGGGAAATGGGCTCCTACGCGTTAAACAACTATACCGAAGTCAAAAGCGTGTGGATCAATCTCGCATAATAGAAGTTAGATACGGTCCGCGGCAATACGCGCGCCCGTATTTCAGACGGACATCCGCCGGTAGGCGGATGTCTTTTTCGTTGAACGGGTCGTCTGGTTCCCGCAGCCTCTAAATGCGGCGCCAATAGCGTTCGGATGGTCGGCGAAAGGAAGTACCTTCAAACCCGTGAGATGTCATATCATTTGGCAGGATTATTCGTCCGCGTCACAATAAATGTATATTGACAATATACATATACGCATAATATACTTATAAAAAACGAATCAGAAAGGTTGGATGAACATGCCGAATAAGACGATTTATGTCACGGAAGATGATCTGCCGATTTTTGAACGGGCGCAGGAGCTTGCCGGCAACAACCTTTCGGCGACGATCGCCCAAGCGTTGAAGCGGTTTATCCGGGCGGAGGAGGCGAAGCGGGCGGGCTTTCAAGAAGTCGCCGTGAAAATCGGTGAAAACGGTACCTATGTACAAAAGCGTTTCATGGGCAAGGAGCTGGCCAGAACCCAGATCGCCGATCCTCATGAGGAAACGCTGACGGAGTATATCGTCTATGAGACGGCCAAACACCGCTATGCTCTCTACACGAAAACGCGCCATCATTCGCTCAGCGTTTTGATCAAATCGAAGGTAGAAGAAAAGCTGGCCGAAAAATTTAATTTTAATTTTAACCTGAACGATGGAATCGGGTTTTGGACGGTGCCCGACAGCTACCGCCTTGAAGTCTTTGAAACGAAGGAAGATTTGCGGGCCCACATTCCCGAGGTGCTTTATGAAACGTTAAACCAAAACATCTTCGGAGACGGAGACGACTTTCTCGATATTTAGCCCAATGCTTGCTAAGTGATCGTGTCGCCCTCAAGGACCGGATTTTTTCAACAGGACAAAGAGGAGAAACACGAGGCTGAGATAGCCGAACAAAGGGTAGAGGTTCGATAAAAGCGGGCCGTAACCGAATTGGCTGATGGGATAAATCAGCCCCAACAACAACGCGGTCAGCACCGGTTCCCGGATGGAAAAGCGTTGGGCCAAGTAGCGCTTGACGCCATAAATATTGCCGATCAAGGTCGTGAAAATTTCCCCGAAGATGACGGCGAGAAACAAAAGATGAATCCCCATTCCGAACGTTCGGATCACTTCGGCCATTGGGATTTGGAAAAACACCGTGTCCGGATGGCCGCTTAAAGTCCAATGGCTGACCAATAGTAAAACCATAAGGAGGAGGCCGCCGAGCCGGCCTCCGTTTTTGATGGCCTGTTTGTCGCGGATGTCGTGCCCGAGCGGGACGAGTACCGCCTGGGCGGCAAAAAGATTGAAGGAGGCGTACGACAGCGCGCTGATGAGCCAGGATAAGCGGCCGCTGTGAAAGGGAAAGGGCGGCGTGAGGGCATTGTCGTGGGAGGCGGTCCATTGCACGCCCGCCGCAAATAACGTAAAAACGATCATCACCGGTACGACGAAGGCGTTGACCGCCATGACGCCTTTCAAACCGTTTGAGAGCGCGAGAAAACATAAAACGGTCGTGAGAAAGAGCCCCGCTTGCCACGGCCAACCGAGTTGTTCATGAAAGACGGCGCCGGCTCCCGAAAGCATGACGGCCGACGAACCGAACAAGACGAATAAGACGAGGCCGTTCATCACGGCCCCGAATACCGGACCGAAAAGGAACACGTTCAAGTCTTTATACGATCGGGCCCCGATGTTTTGCGCCGTGATCATCAGTTTGGAACCGGCAAAGATGAACAGGATGCCGCTGACCACAATGCCGTTCGTTCCCCAAGCGCCGTATTGCGTAAAAAATTGAACGATTTCCCTTCCCGTCGCAAAACCGGCGCCGACGACCGTTCCCACAAATGTCGCGGCGACTTGCAACGTCAGCCGTATATTCCCCATGCCCTTCCTCCTTCCGCCGCGGTGCCTTGAAGACGTTGGCGCCAGCGTGTATCGCTTTCCCGCGTCGTTTTAAAAAACGCCTGTCCACTGCAAGATGAGCACCGCCGCACCCAATACCCATACATAAACGGCAAAAATTCTTAAGGAATGCCTTTTTACGAAGTCGATCATCCATTGGATCGCGAGGTAGCCGAACAAGGCGGACGATAACGTCGCGATCAAAAGAGGAATGGGGGTGATCTGTTCGACGGTCCCCCGGAAAAGTTCGCGTGCTTGGAGGACGAGCGCGCCCGCGACCGCAGGCGTCGAGATCAAAAAGGAAAAATACGCGGCGGTATCGCGGTCGACTTTTCTCAACAAACTGGCCGCGAGGGTCGCGCCGGAACGCGAAACCGCGGGAAAGATCGCCGTGGCTTGAAAGCAACCGATAAAGAGGGCATCCCATGCGGTCAGATCATCGATTTTTCGATGCCCTTCCTTCACGCTTTCCGAGAGCCAAAGCAGCCCGCCGGTGAATAAAAATTCCCAACCGATCGTTTGTCCCGTCTTCGAGAGCCCGTCAAAAAAGTCCTTAAATAAAAAACCGAAAACAATAGCCGGGATGGTGGCGACGATGATAAGCAGCGACTTTCGGCCGAACGGCCGGCGCAGGATGGCCAGCCACTCCTCTTTATAGAAGACGATGATGGCGATCAACGTTCCGAAATGAAGCATCGTGTCCAAAAACAGCCCCGCCTCATCCAATCCAAAAAAATGTCGCCCCAAATACAGATGCCCGGTGCTTGAAATCGGCAAAAATTCGGTGATTCCTTGCAACAGCCCGAGAACAAAAGCGGCGATTCCGTCCACTGTTCCCATCCCCTCCCGTTCGCGGTTTGACTGTCTGTCCTATATATATTTCTATGCCCGTACACTTATTAATGAGTGGACTTCTCTCCGCGGCGGGAAGCCAATCCGCACCCCCCTTGCCCACAATTTCTTGCAAGCGCCAATCAAAGTTTCCCCGGGCCATGAGTCTTACGATCTTTATTTGGAAAAACGGAGGCTTACCCTTCGCTCCGGCTAAACGCGACGGCGGCAACCAAGCGCAGCCAAAACATTCAAAGCGGATAAAAACTTTCCAAATCGCGCATGTTAATGAATGAAATGGAAGCGTTTGGAGAGTGGGGCAATCATGAAAGGCATCGTTCTCGCCGGAGGGAAAGGCACGAGGCTGTATCCTCTCACCTTGGCAAACAATAAACATTTGTTGCCCGTTTACCAGAAGCCGATGATCTATTATCCGCTGTCGGTCTTAATGCTGGCGGGCATCCGCGACATTCTTTTGATCACGACGCCCGAAGACCGTCCGCGCTTCGAAAAACTGCTCGGCGACGGCCGCGCATTCGGCATCCGGCTCCAATACGCTGAGCAGGAAAAACCGAACGGGATTGCCGAGGCGCTGCTCATCGGCGAATCGTTCATCAACGGCGAGCCGGTCGCCTTGATTCTCGGCGATAATCTCTTTTATGGCCAAGGATTGACGACGTTGTTAAGACAGGCCATCCGCCGTCTCGACGGGGCGGTCATTTTCGGCTGCCGCGTGAAGGATCCCGAACGATTCGGCGTCGTCCGCTTTGATGAGCAAAAGCGCGTCCTGTCTTTGGAAGAAAAGCCGAAAAAGCCGCGCTCGGATTTTGCCGTCACCGGTTTGTATTTTTATGACCGGCACGCCGTGCGGTACGCCAAAACTTTGGAGAAATCAGCTCGCGGCGAATTGGAGATCACCGACTTAAACCGGATTTATATGCAAAAGGGAAAGCTGTCGGTCGAGCTGCTGGGCAGAGGCTTCGTCTGGATGGATGTCGGCACGCATCAAGCGCTGCACGAAGCGGCGGAGTTTATGAAGACGATCGAACTTCACCAAGGCTTTAAAGTCGCTTGCCTTGAGGAGATCGCTTATTATCTAGGGGCGATATCCAAAGAACAATTGCTCGTTTCGGCGTCCAAATACAAAAACAATGAATACGGCCGGTATCTCTTGGACATTGCCAAGCGCAAACACATTTACCCATATTGGGAGGCCCCGTTCGAGCCCCGCGCCGATGCTCGGGCGGAGTGACGGCGAAGCCGCCTTGGCCATTTGGTCAAATCGAGCAAAGGAGGATTGGAGATGAACCGAACGGAACAACCATTGCTGTCGGTGGTCATCCCCGTTTACAAATGCGGGGAATGCCTTCCCGAATTAAACCGGCGGCTAAGGGCTGCGCTCGCCCGTTTGACCGACAACTATGAAATTTTATATGTCAACGACGGCAGCCCGGACGATTCGTGGACGACCATCGGATCGCTGGCGGCCGGTGACAAGCGGGTGAAGGGCATCCGGCTCTCCCGCAATTTCGGCCAACACATCGCGATTACGGCGGGAATCGACGCGGCATCAGGGGACTGGATTGTCGTCATGGACGGCGACCTTCAGGACCGTCCCGAGGACATTCAGCGTTTGTGGGAAAAGGCGAAGGAAGGGTATGACATCGTTTTTGCCCGCCGCGCCGTGCGCCGGGACCATTGGCTGAAACGATGGGGGTCGCGGCTGTTTTACCGGGTGTATGCGGGCATGACCGACGGCCGTTTCGATCCCGCGATCGCGAATTTCAGCCTTTGTTCCCGTCAAGTCGCCGACGAACTGTTGAAAATGCGGGAGCGGAGCCGGTCTTATCCCCTGTTTTTAAAATGGCTCGGGTTCCGATGGGCGGCGGTCGATGTCGTTCATGATCCGCGCGGCCACGGCCGATCCAGTTACAGTTTGCCGAAGCTCGTCAACTTTGCGGTTGACAGCATCGTCAGCCAGTCCGATAAACCGCTCCGGTTGTCCATCGCCTTCGGTTTTGTCACCGCGACGGCTTCACTCATCTATGGCCTTTATCTCATATATAAGTACTTCTTCCTTTATCAGCCGGTGGCGGGCTGGACGAGCGTCATGGTATCGTTGACCTTTTTTTTCGGGCTTTTGTTTACAAACCTCGGCGTCCTCGGCCTTTATATCGGGAAAATTTTCGATGAAGTGAAAAGGCGGCCGCTTTATGTGGTTCGCCAAACCGTAGGATTTATGGAGATTTTTAGGACGGACAGGACGGCGGGACCGATGGAGCTGACGCGGAATCCCCATGCGATGGCGAGAGCGCGGCGGGGCGCGCCTGCGCCTTAACGGCGATGACGCCGGCGGCGCTCGCTTCCTCTCCACGGCTCGCCTTGCATGAACAGCGCATACGAAGTTGTAGCGAAGCCATCATTCGGCGGCGGCTCGGTACAAGGGGCGACGACCGGCCCGCCGCAGACGGATTGCGCGGGAGAAAAAGCGGCATCGCAAAGGAGGTCGGCCGATGACCGGGAGGACGTCCGCGCTCGACGGCTTGGTCGAAACGCCTTGGGACCGACGCGTTTTCGGCTTTGCCACATATGAAATCACGAAGGCATCCGAATCGCTTTTCCAAACGATTCGCGCCATGCCCGGCCATTTCACCCTGCGCGTCGATCCTTTGACGCCGAAGGGCCTTTTGCATCAGTACGGGTTTTACTACTGCGACACGCTGATTGAGCCTTATTGCGCCAAGGAGAAGTTTCGCCCGGTGTTTGATGTGCGCGTCGCGGCCGAGCCGGGATTCGATCCCGAACGAGCCGCCGCCATGTGTCAAGGCGTTTTTCAATACGACCGCTTTCATCGCGACTTTCACATCGATCCGGCCAAAGCGGACGCCCGCTATGCCGCCTGGGTGCGGGAGATCGCCGCAAGCGGCCGGTTGTACGGGCTTTGGTTTAAAGGGAAAGCGGCCGGATTTTTCGGATGTCAGGGGAACAAACTCGCCCTGCATGCCGTTGTTCCGAGCTTTCAAGGGCGCGGGCTCGCCAAATTTTTTTGGAGCGCCGTTTGCCAGACGCTTTTTGAGGAAGGCCATGCCGAATTGGTGAGTTCGGTGTCCGCGGCCAATGCCGCCGTCGTGAACCTTTATCGATCGCTCGGTTTTTCTTTTCGTAATCCCCGCGACATCTATCATCTTTTCAATCCGCCGGATGGACCGATCGATCAAGCGACTTCGAGCCAGCGAATTTGCCCGGGCGATGGGCTGCAATACCAACAGATTTCAGGTTCCAAAACGGATAGGTACCAAGACCAAAATCGAACGATTCTTCGGCCATGAAGGAGGGGGATGGAATGGGCTATCTGTACATATTGGCGACGATCGCCTTGACCGTTTACGGCCAATTGGCTTTAAAGTGGCGCGTCAACCGGCTTGGGGAAGCGGGAAACGGCGGCTTGGATAAGATTGCGTTTCTGTTCAAAGCGCTGATGGATCCCTTTGTGCTGTCGGGATTGGCGGCCGCCTTTGCCGCTTCGCTCTTTTGGATGCTCGCCATGACGAAGTTTCAGTTGAGCTACGCCTATCCTTTCATGAGCCTTTCATATGTCGCCGTGCTGTTTTTGTCGGCGGTTTTGTTTCACGAAGCGGTCACGTGGCCGAAGCTTGCGGGTCTTGCGCTGGTCGTGGTTGGGCTTGCGTTGTCCAGCCAATCCGGATAGGAGGAATGGAGTAAATGATTCCGTTTAACTTACCGCCAGTGACCGGCAGCGAAGTCGATTATCTCCGGAAAGCCATCGAAAATCGAAAATTGTGCGGCGACGGGTGGTTCACGCAAAAATGCCAAGAGTGGCTCGAGCGCCATACCGGTTGCCGGCGGGCGCTCCTCACGCCTTCCTGCACGCACGCCCTGGAAATGTGTGCGGTGCTCTTGGACGTCAAGCCCGGTGATGAAGTCATCATGCCTTCTTATACGTTCTCATCCACGGCTAATGCGTTTTTGCTGCGGGGGGCGACCGTCGTTTTTGTCGACATCCGCCCGGATACGATGAACATGGATGAACGCGCCGTGGAACGGGCGATCACGCCGAGGACGAAGGGCATTGTCGTCGTCCACTATGCGGGTGTGGCTTGCGAAATGGATGCCATCTTGGCTTTGGCGGAAAAATACGGCTTGTTCGTCGTCGAGGACGCCGCGCAAGGGATGATGAGCGCCTATAAAGGCCGGCCGCTCGGTTCCATCGGACATTTGGGCTGTTACAGTTTTCACGAAACGAAAAACTTGACATCCGGCGAGGGCGGAGCGCTTTTGATCAACGACCCCGCTCTGTGCGAACGCGCGGAAATCATCCGGGAAAAAGGCACGAATCGCCGCCGTTTTTTATTGGGCGAAGTGGATAAATATACGTGGGTCGACATCGGGTCGTCTCTTCTGCCGAGTGAATTGAATGCGGCCTATTTATATGCCCAGTTTGAGAAGGCCGAAGCGATCCAGCAAAAACGCCTGTCCATCTGGCGGCGTTATTACAACGGACTGAAGCCGCTTTCGGAAGCCGGACGCTTGGAGTTGCCCGCGCCTCCGCCTCATTGTTCCCACAACGCGCACATGTTTTACGTCAAGGTCCGCGATCGAAACGAACGCGACCGTATGATCGCTTTTCTCAAAAAACGGGGGATCACCGCGGCTTTCCACTATATTCCCCTTCACCGCTCCGAGGCGGGCCAGCGCTGGGCACGTTTTCACGGGATCGACCGCTATACGACAAGCGAAAGCGAACGGCTCGTCCGCTTGCCGCTTTATTATGATCTGAAGGCGGAGGATGCGGATGTCGTGATTCGCGAAATTCATCGCTTTTTCGAAGGCGGCTGACGGCGTGGACCAAGAACGGACTGCGTTCATGCATAAAGGGAGAAGCCCTCTTCAATAATAAGGGTGAAATGATCGCCGTCCGTTTGAGACGGCCTACGAGGAGGAATGATGATGCCGGATTATCGGCCGAAGCCTGATGATCGCAGCGATAATGTCGAGAAACTCCAGGAAATGGTGCAAAACACGATCGAAAATTTGGAAGAAGCCCATAAAACGTTGCAGAACGAAGATTTATCAGGCAAGGAACGGGAAGCGATCCTCGCCAAAAACGAGCGGCGTGAGCAAGCGATTGCCGGCATGCGCCGCGAGATCAAAGACGAAGCGCATGATCATTGATGAAGCCAAGCCTTACGATTGGTCATGCCCTGCGTGAGCCGGACGATCGGTCCGGTTTTTTCGCGCGCTTTGCCTATTTTTCGACCGGTTGCGGGGGATTTTTAATAACGATCGGGGGCGGCCGTTCGGATTTCGTCGAGCCGCCATAGATCTTTAGAAAAATTGTTGGTTTAACACATGTTTTGTCAAAACAATTGAATTTTGTCCGAACACTTTGCATAATAGTTGGCAGGTATTTTTTAGAACATGAAAAAAGAGTAAGGGGTTAGGGAGAGTATGCTGAATCTGGAGTCCATCAGCGAAGCCGATTTAATGCGGTTCATCGCCAAGAAGAGAGACGAAATGGTGAAGGTGGCGGCCGTAAGGGGGATTAAAAACGGGGAAACCGTCAGACAAAGCCGGGAATTGGACACCTTGATCGTCCTTTATCAAAAGCGGTTCGTGGGACATTGAGCGGGGCAGCGATCGCGATAGGGGGACGTTTGCGCGCGATTTCCATGCGCCGACATGTCACACGGCGGATGGCATCCACGTGACCGGTTCGGCACCTGAAGATCTCCGCCTCATGGACGAAGCAGCTCTGGTGGACAAGGATGGGAAATCTTGATACCCGTCATATTGAGTAATTCTCCCCTTCAAGTCGGGGAAAAATAAACTCGCCACACACAGCTTTGCTTGAGAGGATGATGAACGAGTGGCGAAAGACGTTTTATGCGAAGTAAGGAACTGTTTCTTTTGGGAAGAAGGCAATCTATGCGGCGCGGACACCATTTATGTGGTGAGCCACGTCGGCAAAGAAGCAAAAAACAGTCGGGAAACCGATTGTAAAACGTTCCAGCCGGCTTAAGGGTAAGAAAGCCAAGACCTGCCGTCCAAATGGGAGAAAGGCATGAGGATAAAGCGCCGGCCAACCGGTGCACTGAAGAGCCATATCTTTCTCCCGGCAAAAGCGGGGCCAACCGGTAAATCTCCAGCGCAAAAAGAAGCCGTCTCAAAAGTCCTGAAGAGGGACTGATTTGAGACGGCTTCTCTCTTGATCATTTTGTTTTATGGAATAATTATGGGTATCCTTCTGG